>JAEEGL014514276.1_pt1 | contig 212606 bp, 175 predicted proteins | sample 9134231 | NCBI WGS metagenome assembly JAEEGL01 (sample SAMN16246548, study PRJNA631951) | gut metagenome | biome: gut microbiome; feature: rumen; material: fiber-attached | host: Bos | place: Iran: Karaj | collected 2018-10 | reverse complement strand
TGGTGGAGACGGAGAGGATCGAACTCTTGACCTCCTGAATGCCATTCAGGCGCTCTCCCAGCTGAGCTACGCCCCCGTGCGCAAACACTATAATAACATATAAAAAGTAAAAACGCAACAAAAAAATAAAAAAATTTTTCAAAAACTCACTTTTTTATTGACACAGGCGTACCGTATAGGGTATAATCTCATATTGATAGGTTATGTAAAGTGGGTAGTATCGCGGTTTTGCGTTTACCCCTTATGATAAGGAGGTTTAAGACACATGAAAAGAACATATCAGCCTAAAAAGATTCACCGTAAAAAAGAGCACGGATTTTTGAAGAGAATGGCGACTTCAAACGGCAGAAAGGTTCTCTCCCGCAGAAGAGCAAAGGGAAGAAAGCAGTTGACCTATTAAGCCACTGTAAAAGTGGCTTTTCATTTTATATCGCGCAGAGCGGTGAAAAGAAATGAAACGTAGCGACAAATTAAAGCAGAACTGGGAGTTCCGCCGCCTTTATACGCGCGGCAAGTGCGCACACACGGCGGCGTTCGTACTGTATTTTGCAAAGGGCAAGAGCGGCAGGGTGCGCCTCGGCATTACGGCGGGCAAAAAGATAGGTACCGCGGTTAAGCGCAACCGCGCAAAGCGGGTTATAACCGCGGCGTTTGACATGTGCCTGCCGAAGATCAAAAAAGGGTACGATTTTGTTATCGTGTCAAGAAGCAGGATACTAGACTTGAAAAGCACCGCCGTGGCGGAAATGCTTTTTTCCGTTCTGTCGGGCAACGGGTTGACCGAATCATGAAGAATCCGATATCAGTTGTTTTAACCGGCATAATCAGGCTTTACAGAAAGCTTATATCTCCGCTTAAACCGCCGTGCTGCCGGTTTACGCCTACCTGTTCGCAGTATGCGTTGGAGGCAATAAGAGTTCACGGCGCGTTTAAGGGAAGCGCGCTCGCATTATGGCGCATTTTGCGCTGTAATCCCTTTTCAAAGGGCGGCTACGATCCGGTGCCGGATAAAAAACGTAAAAATTAAAATAATATTTTGGGCGGTGTAACAGTTTGTTCGATATAATCAATAAGCCACTCGGTTTTATAATGAAGTTTTTGGCGGAACTGTTCGGCGGTAATTTTGCCGCCTCTGTATTCGCTTTTACGCTTATCATAAATCTGATAATGCTGCCGCTGAGCATTAAGAGTCAGAAGTCCTCGGTGTCGCAAATGCGCATTAAGCCGAAGCTTGACGAGCTTAAAAAACGCTACGGCGACGACAGGCGGAGAATGGCGCAGGAACAGCAGAAGCTCTATCAGGAAGAGGGCGTTTCGATGTCCGGCGGATGTCTTCCTATGATAGTAAGAATGGTACTGCTTTTCAGCATTTACTATCTTATACTTTCTCCGATCACCTATATGGCGGGCGCCAATAAGGATGACATTAAAACCGTTACAAGCGAGTTTAACAGTTACTGTGAAAAACATGAGGACGCCGCGAAAGAACTTTCGTGGGACGTTAAAAAAACAAGAAATCAGGAGCTTTATCTGGTCGCCATAATAAGAGACGACCCCGGTAAGGTAGAAGAGGTAATCGGCTCAGAAGAGTACGAAAAAATCAAAGAGCCGTATGAAAACATCGTTAAAAAATACGAAGATTCCGGCATAAGCTTCAATCTTTTCGGCATCGATTTGATTCAGACGCCGAAATTCTCGGTGGATTTCTTTAATAAGTGGCAGCCGATATGGCTTTTGCCCATATGCGCGTTTTTGGCGCAGATGCTTACAAGTATTGTTTCAATGCGTATAAACAAGCGCATAAATCCCGACGCTCCCACCATGGCGGGACTTATGCTCACTATGCCTATAATTTCACTTATCATCGGTTTCAGTTTCCCCGGCGGCGTTTGCTTCTATTGGATATGCTCATCGCTTATAGGCGGTGCGATACAATCGGGCGTTCAGTTGCTTTACGGTCCGCATAAGCTTCTTGCGCGCGAGCGCGTCAAGGAGCTTACAAAGGTTTGCGATTTTGAAGCAGGCCAGCGCAGGAAACTTGAAACCGAAAAAGAATAACACAAAATAAAATAAGGAGGACTATTCTTGATTAAAGAAGCAGTGGGTACCGGCGCGACTTTGGACGAAGCCAGAGAAAACGCCCTCATAGCTTTGGGCGCGGCGCCCGAAGCGGACGTGCATTTTGAAACGCTCGAGTTACCCAGGAAAAAAGTGCTTGGTATGTTCGGCGGCGCGCTTGCAAAAGTGCGCGTATATACGGAAGTTCCGGACGAAGAAAAGAAAGCACAGCCGAAAAAGGCAAAAACAAATCAGAAAAAGAAACCGGTAAAAGAGAAAAAGGAAAAGACAGAGGTTGAAAGCAAGCCCTCGAAAACCGACGCCTCGGATTACGGCGAAAGCGTTGATGAAAGCGCTGTTGCTCCCGACAGTAAGGCGGGCAAGGCGATAAAGTATTTAAGAAGCATACTGGAAAATCTCGGTTGTGAAAACGTTTCGGTCAAGGTTGCCGAAAAGGAAAGCGGGGCGCTTATATCGCTTGAAGGCGACGGGCTCGGCGTGATAATCGGCAGAAGAGGCGAGACGCTTGAAGCACTTCAGGTTCTTGTATCGCTCGCGGCGAATAGCGGCGGCGGATATTACAGGGTCAACCTCAACATAGGCGATTACCGCGAAAAGCGTGAGCAAACGCTGACTTCTCTTGCCGGGCGGATAGCCAGGCAGGTGCAGTCTACCGGCAGAAACCGCGTTCTCGAACCTATGAGCCCTTACGAAAGAAGAATTATTCATACCGCCGTTCAGGAGATAAAGGGCGTAGAGTCGAACTCTATAGGCGAAGGTGAAAACCGCCGCGTCGTTATTCATCCCGAGGGAAAAAAATTTGACGAGCGCGACGGCAGAAGACCGCGCGGCAGAGGCGGACGCGATCGCAGAAGCTCTAATACCGTTTCAAGCGTTCCCGCGCGCGAACCTATGAAGGACAGCGATATGCCGCTTTACGGAAAAATTGAAAAATAAAAAACAAAAGTGCTTTCAACTGAAAGCACTTTTGTTTTTGCGGGGACTCATGCGCTTATATGATTTTTGCAAAATCTTCCATCGGTTTTCTGTTGTGGAAGTTGCGGCTTACCGGGCAGTCATCCGCACGAAAACCCAGAGGAATAAGGCAGACCGGGAAAATGTTTTCCGGGATACCGAGTTTTTCCTTTATTATCCTGCGATCGAAACGCTCTATCCATATGCTGTCGATCCCGTAGTTTGTGGCGGCGAGCATTAAGTGGGTCGCCACTATCGAGCCGTCTATCTCCGCGGTGGAGTGACCGTCAAGACAACACGCTTCGTCGGTGTCAACACCGACAATAAGCACTACCGGCGCGCCGTAGCGGCAGGGCGAGGAAGCGTCTATGGCGGATATCGCTTTTTCGCTTTCCGCAACGTATACTTTCACCGGCTGAACGTTTTTTGCCGTAGGCGCAAGTCTTCCGGCCTCAAGTATTTTTTCAATTACCCGGCTTTCGGGCTTTGTATCGCCGAATTTGCGCGTGGACTGTCTTACTTCGATTATTTTTTCAAATTCCATAGTATCACCTCAAAACTATGATAACACAGACGCAGAAAAAAATAAAGAAAAAACTCCCCGAAGCCAAACGGCTTCGGGGAAATTTCGCATTTCGTGCAAGCAATTAACGTTTGCTGAACTGCGGAGCGCGACGGGCGCCTTTGAGACCGTACTTCTTTCTCTCCTTCATACGCGGATCACGCGTAAGAAGACCGGCTTTTTTAAGCGCGGGACGGAAAGACTCGTCAGCCTGCAAAAGAGCGCGGGCGATACCGTGGCGGATAGCGCCCGCCTGACCGGTAACGCCGCCGCCTGCAACGCGGCAAACGATATCAAACTTATCGCTCGTTTCGGTAACGGCGAGGGGCTGGCGAACGATGAGCTTAAGGGTTTCAAGACCGAAATAATCGTCCATATCCCTATCATTTATCGTGACCTTACCTTTACCCTTGTAAACGCGGACACGGGCGACAGAGCTTTTTCTTCTGCCTGTACCGTAGAAATAAGGTTTTCCTTCAAACATAACTTCTGTCTCCCTTCTTAAAATTCAAGCTTTTCGGGCTTCTGTGCCTTTTGGGCATAATCTTCACCCTTGTAAACGTGAAGGCGTGTAAGCGCCTTTCTGCCGATAGTGGTATCGGGGACCATACCCTTTACCGCCAACGTAAACGCAAGCTCGGGGCGGGTGGCCATAAGGGTGGAATACTTAACTTCCTTAAGACCGCCGATATAACCGGTATGACGGCGATAATACTTCTTATCGAGCTTCTTGCCTGTAAGCACTGCCTTTTCAGCGTTTATAACTACAACGTGGTCGCCGCAGTCAACGTGGGGGGTAAACTCCGGCTTGCCCTTGCCGCGAAGCAGATCGGCAACCTTGACGGCTGTTCTGCCCATCGGTTTTCCGGCGGCGTCAACAATATACCACTTGCGCTGAACATCGGCAGGTTTTGCCATAAATGTAGACATAATCAAAACCTCCAAAATTTCTTGTGCCCGAATATAATAACACAGCTTTTACGGCGTGTCAACAATATTTTTTCAAATTTTCAACTTATCAAACCAAATCTCGGTTTTTCTCGCATTTTCTTTTGTTTTCTCGTTTTTGCTCACTTTCGATTTTTCGAAAATAACATTTGAAAAAGACCGCCTTATGTGTTATTCTTATAGTGTATGTTAAAGGGAGTTGAAAGAATTGCGTGTTTTATGCGTGGGGGACGTGTGCGCGCACGTCGGCTGCGAAGCGGCTATGCGCCTTATTCCGTCGCTTAAAAGCGAATACGGTATTGACTTTACGGTAATAAACGGCGAAAACTCCGCCGACGGCAACGGTATCACGCCCGAGAGCGCCGATATGCTTTTCGCGGCGGGCGCCGACGTCATCACCGGCGGCAACCATTCTTTCCGCAGGAAAGAGATATACGGTGAGCTTGATTCAAATCCTTTCATTTTAAGACCGGCTAACGTAAAGTCGGAATACGGCGGCGGATATGCGCTTTGCGATACCGGCAAATACCGCGTGGCGGTAATAAATCTTTCGGGTCAGGTGTATCTTGAAAGAACCGGCGCCGAAAACGCCTTTGCCGCCGCGGACGTTCTTGTCGCCCGCGCAAAAGAGGACGGCGCGCGGTTCATTCTTGTTGATTTTCACGCCGAGGCGACGAGTGAAAAACGCGCCATGGGATTTTATCTTGACGGCAGGGTAAGCGCCGTTTTCGGAACGCATACTCACGTACAGACCGCCGACGGACAGATACTTCCCGGCGGCACGGGGTATATCACCGATCTCGGTATGACGGGCGTCATTGATTCGGTGCTCGGCGTAAAAAAAGAAATAATAATAAACCGCCTTAAATCGGGCGGCAGTGAAAAGTTTTTGCAGGCACAGGGCGCGTGTATGCTTTGCGGCTGTGTGTTCGAGCTTGACGGTGCGACCGGTCTTGCAAAATCGGTAAACAGCGTATACAGAGAATAGTATGGAGGCGATATTATGAAAAAAGCGGTTTGCGCGATTCTTTGCGCGATACTGTGCTTTTCGCTCGCCTCGTGCAGGAGGTCGTCCGGCGGCACCGCCTCGGATATTTCACCGGAGCAAGCCGTTGAGATAAAATCCGTTGAGATAAACCTTCTTTACTATTCGGGCGACAGCTTCAATCCATACACCGCCAAAACCAAGCACAACAGGCAGGTGGCCCGCCTGCTTTACGACCCGCTGCTTAAATACGATAACAACTATAATCCGGTATACTGCCTGGCGCAGAGCGCCTCGATAAGCGCCAACACCTGCAGGGTGACCCTTAAAAAAGCGAGCTTTACCGACGGCACGCCTGTTACGCCGAATGACGTTGTTTATTCCTATAACCTTGCCAGAAACAGTCAGACGATATACGCCTCGGAGCTTTACGAGGTGTCGTCGGTGACGGCGGAGGGCGATTCGGTAGTGTTTACGCTTACCTGCGTGGACCCGTGTTTCCTCAATTTACTTGATTTTCCGATAATCAAAGCGGAAAGCGACGGTAAAAAGAATTCCGACGGTGTGGATATAGCTCCTGTCGGCTGCGGCAGGTATTACGTTTCGGATAATACGAATATACTCTTAAGGAACGATAATTATTTCGGCAAAAAAAGCGATATATCGAAAATTACGCTTATAAACGCGCCGGATGATATTTCCGCCTCGCATTACGTTGAGGTGGGCAACACCGATATCTATTACGCGGACGAGTCGGTCGCGAATATCGCCAGGATGAGCGGCAAGCGCGCCGACGTAAACCTCAATAATTTTGTGTACATCGGCGTAAACGGCGCGAACCCGCTGCTTTCGGTAAGTAATGTGCGGTATGCGATTTCCTCGGCTATCGACCGTTACGAGATATGTCACAGCGCGTATTATGATAACGCCGTGCCCGCAACCGGCTTTTATAACCCGAAATTCAAGGCAACAAACGCGGTACAATCTTTGAAAACCGGCGCGGATTTGCAAATAAGTGTTGAGAATCTCGGAAAAATGGGTTATAATAACTTGGATAAGGGTTATTACTGTAATTCGGACGGTAAACATCTTAAATTCAGTTTGCTTGTCAATTCAGATAATTCTTCAAGAGCGGCGGCGGCAAACCTTATCGCAAACGAGTGCCGCGCCGCCGGTATTGAAATAAACGTTGTTTCAAAACCGTTCGCACAGTATAAAGCTTTGCTTGAGGCCGGCAGCTTTGAGCTTTACCTCGGCGAGATACGCGTACTGCCCAATATGGACCTGTCGGGTCTTGTGGTGGCGGGCGGCAGCGCGGCGTACGGCGTAACGGTTCCGGTTTCGGATGATGAAGCAGGGACGCCGCTTAAAACCGTTTGCGGCGAAATGGTAGAGAGTTACAGGCAGGGCAAGATAAAACCGGCTGACCTTGCGGGCGCGTTTCTCACTGAAATGCCGCAGATACCCGTGTGTTACCGGCAGGGCATGCTGTTTTACACTTCCGCCATTGAGAGCGGCGTTATGCCCTCAGCGTCGGATGTGTTTCTTAATCTGGAAAACTACAATATTAAATAAACGGAGGTTTTATTATGATTTCTTACGAAACGAGAACCGGTACAATAACCGTTACCGAAGAGTTTTTATCCAAGCTTATCGGCTCGGAGGTCGTTTCCTGCTTCGGCGTCGTGGGTATGGTACCTAACGGCTCTAAACAGAAACTGCTGGGCGTTTTCAGAAAAGCGCAGGCGCTTGATACCGGTATAAAGGTTACGGGCGACGCGGATTCGATAGACGTAGAGTTGCATATTGTTATAACCTACGGTATGAATATAAACGCAATTGCGGCAAGCATTACCGAAAAGGTGAAATACGCCGTTGAAGATATAACGGGCATACCCGTCAATAAGGTGTCCGTTATGGTTGACGGTATCAAAGAATAAAATACTATCTCTTAAAGGAGTGCTTGTTTTTGTTTAACGGTAATACTCTGCGTGACGCTATACTGTCCGCGGCAAATAATCTTTCAAATAACAGAAAAGCGATAGACGATCTTAACGTTTTTCCGGTGCCTGACGGCGATACCGGAACGAATATGTCCATGACTCTTGCCAATTCGGTAAGAGAACTTGAGAAAATCGAGGGTGCGACCGCCGGCAGAATTGCCGCCGTGAACGCCGCCGCTCTGCTTCGCGGCGCGAGGGGTAATTCCGGCGTTATTACGTCGCTTTTGTTCCGCGGCTTTGCAAAGGGAATAGGCGATGAGGAATATATGACCGCCGCAAATCTTACCGAAGCGCTTAAACTCGGCGTCGAGGGTGCGTATAAAGCGGTTATGAAGCCCACAGAGGGCACGATTCTGACCGTGGCGCGCGTGGCAAGCGAAAGGGCGCAGACGGCGCTTATGGCGGGCAGAGACGCGCTCGGCGTATTCGACGCCGCGATAGAAGGCGCGCGTGAAGCGCTCGAAACCACACCCGAGCTTTTACCCGCCCTTAAAAAAGCCGGCGTTGTTGACGCGGGCGGCAAGGGCTTTGTGCTTATACTTGAAGGTATGCGTGAAGTCCTCGGCGGCGGCACAATAATAGCGAGCACAGCGCGTGAAACGGTACAGCAGGAAACCGAGTCCGAAAGCCGGAACGCCGCCGGTGAGTTTGAAGGGGAGATAACCTTTACATACTGCACCGAGTTTATCGTAAACCGCGACCCGCAGTGTGAAAAGGAGCCGCAGGAGTTACGCTCCTATCTTGAATCGATAGGCGACTGTGTTGTCGTTGTGGACGATGAAGAGATCATTAAGGTGCATGTGCATACCGACCACCCCGGCAACGCGATAGAAAACGGTCTTACCTTCGGCGGACTCGTTCACCTTAAAATAGAAAATATGCGCGACCAGCACGAGCGCGCAAGGCACGACGCGAAGGAGGCGGCGAAAAAGCCGACTAAGAGCGCCGATCTTACCGAGACCATAAAGCCGGTTGAGATAACCAAACCGGTCGGCTTCGTATCTGTTTGCGCGGGTGACGGGCTCACCGAGCTCTTCCGCGATTTGGGCGTGGATAACGTCGTCTCCGGCGGTCAGACCATGAACCCGAGCACCGACGATATTCTTCGCGCCATAGAAAACTGCCCCGCAAGCACCGTGTTTGTTCTGCCTAACAATAAAAACATTATAATGGCGGCGGAGCAGGCGGTTCCGATAAGCACCAGAAAGGTAATCGTGCTTCATACACGCACCGTTCCGCAGGGTATAACCGCCATGCTTAATTTCAATGACGACGCGGACGATGAGACCAACGCCATAGAAATGCAGAAGGCGGCGGAGAAAATAGCCACCGGTCAGGTCACTTTTGCCGCGCGCGATTCGGATTTTGACGGCCATAAGATCAAAGAGGGCGAAATAATGGCGCTTACCGGCGGCAAAATCGTTTTCGTCGATAATGACGTTGAGCGCGCCACCCTTAAACTCGCGGGCAAAATGATAAAGCGCAACAGCGAGTTTGTAACGGTTATTTACGGTAAGGATATTACCGATATCGCGGCGCAGGATATTGAAAGACAGCTTAACGAGAAATACGGCGAGCGCGTCGAAATAACTCTTGTAAACGGCGGTCAGCCGGTGTACTACTATATTATTTCAGTAGAGTGAGAAAAGATATGCCGGATATAAATACAGATATCAGATATCTTAAAGGCGTAGGCGCCCGCCGCGCCGAATATTTAAGTGCTATGGGCATCGATACCGTCGGTGCCCTTTTGCGTTTTTTTCCGAGAGGGTATGAGGATTTCGGCAATATAAAGAGTATTTTCAACTGCGTTTCGGGCGAGTTTGTCTGCGTAAAAGGCAGGATAACAAGCGAAATAAGCGAGCATTTCATCCGCAAAAACATGACGCTTTTCAAGTTTTCCGTGTACGACGGCACCGGCTTTATGCAGGTTACGATTTTTAACAACAAATATCTCGCCGCAAAGCTTCATAAGGAAAGCGAATACCTTTTCCTCGGTAAAATCGAGCTTGACCGCTTCGGGTTTAATATGTCCTCTCCCGAAATAAGGGAAACGAGTTTCGAGGGTATAATACCGGTTTACCGCGCAAGCGCGAATATGTCCTCCGCGGCGATAGAAAAGCTGGTGCGCGAGGCGATGAAGGACACTGAAATCGAGGAGACAATACCCGAAAGCGTGCGCGTCGGCAACCGACTTACCACTGCCGCCGAAGCGATAGCGAATATCCATTTTCCGAAAAGCCGCGAGGCGCTCCTGCGGGCAAAAAAATATCTTGTTTTTGAAGAACTTTTCGTGCTGTGCACCTCGCTTATGCTGCTTAAAGGCAAGCGAAAGGCGGCGGCGAGCGCCGTTATAAACCGTGATTACACCGAGCGCTTTTATTCGCTCCTTAAATTTGAACCGACCGCCGCGCAGAAAAGGGCGGTAAAGGAGTGCCTTTCGGATATGGCGTCGGGCAGGGTGATGAACAGACTTATAGAGGGCGACGTCGGAAGCGGCAAAACGCTCGTGGCGGCGGCGCTTATGTACAACGCGGCGAGAAACGGTTACCAGTCGGTGCTTATGGCGCCTACCGAAATACTCGCCGAACAGCATTATAAAACCTTTTCGGAGTTTTTTGCGGGAACTGATATCGGGTGCGTTTTACTCACCGGCTCTATGAAAAAAAGCGAAAAAACGGCGGCAAAGCAAAGGTTGCTCTGCGGCGAAGCGCAAATAGCCGTCGGTACGCACGCGCTTTTGTCGGAGGATGTTGAGTTTCGCAACGTCGCTCTCGTCATTACCGATGAACAGCACCGCTTCGGCGTTAATCAGCGCGCGGCGCTCGCCCTTAAAGGCGAGAACGTCCATACGCTCGTTATGTCTGCAACGCCGATACCGCGCACTCTCGGACTTATAATTTACGGCGATCTTGATATCAGCATTCTCGATGAATACCCGCGCGGCCGCGCAAAGACCGACAGTTACGTGGTGACAAGTGAACTTCGCGAGCGCGTGTATAATTACATAAAAAAATATCTTGACGAGGGCAGGCAGGGGTATATCGTCTGTCCCATGGTAGAGGAAAGCGAGCAGACGGCGGGCGTCAAGAGCGCCGAACAGTATTTCACCGATATATCCGCCGGCGCTTTCAAAGATTACCGGGTGGGACTGCTGCACGGTAAAATGAAGGGCGCGGAAAAGGACGACATTATGCGCCGCTTTGCTTCGGGCGAGATACAACTGCTCGTCTGCACAACTGTTATTGAAGTCGGTATAGACGTTCCGAACGCCGCCGTTATGCTCATAGAGAACGCCGAACGTTTCGGGCTTTCTGCGCTTCACCAGCTTCGCGGCAGAATCGGGCGCGGCAGGTACGCTTCAAGCTGTATTTTCATAACCGACCTCAAAGGCGACAACATAAACCGCCGTATGCAGGTGATGAAAACCACTTCCGACGGCTTCAAAATAGCGGAGGAGGACCTGCGACTGCGCGGACCGGGCGACTTTCTCGGTCAGCGTCAGCACGGTCTGCCCGACCTTAAAATCGCTGATCTTTACGCCGATAACGATGTGCTGAAGCTTGCCTCAATGGCGGCGGCAAACCTGCTTGAACACGACCCTCGCCTTAAAGAACCGGAAAACGCCGCTCTTCGTCAGGCTGTTATAGATATGTATAAAAAACTTAATGAAAACTGAATAACGCCCGCTCGCGTTAAGATTAAGCAACCCCGAAAAAAACACCGTCTGCCGGCAAAGCAAACGGTGCTTTTTGTTATTTTACAATACTTTTAACGGTCTTACTAAGGGTCGCAATTTGACTGCGTCAGACCGTCGCTTTCAAATTCCGCCATACTGCAAACATACAAGAAATCCCGGTTTTTCGGTAAAGCTTCAGCGGTTGATGTTCAGAGCGCTTTTGCGCTGATACAGCAGAGCGTCAGCCTGCCGGATGTAGGAAACAAGCGGCTCTTTCGGGTCCGTACAGCAAACATGACCCGCTGTCATCATCAGCTTGTAGGGCTTATCGGCTGACAGGTCCCGCAGTAAAATGTTTACATCCCCGATGAGCGCGTCGGGATCGGGATCTGTGTCCTTGTCAGGCTGCCAGGAGATCAGAAATTCATCCCCGCCGTAACGCGCCGCAAATCCGCCGTACCGGTCTGTCGTTTGCTTGAGGGCCTGACTGCAGAGAATGAGCGCCTCATCCCCTACGGCGTGACCGTAGGTATCGTTGATTTGTTTGAAACTGTTAAGGTCGCCCATGTACAGGTATAGGGGCTTTTTCTCCGAGACGTTCTTTATCCTGTCGGAAAGATACTCCTCCGCTTTGCGGCGGTTATTCATGCCGGTCAGCGCGTCGGAATTGATATTTGCTACCTGCATGGTGATGAAAATGCCGGCTATGACGGAAAAGACGGCGGCGGGGAGGATGGAAGCTGTTGCCAGAAATCCGTCCGCTACGATAAAGGCGATGATTACTAACACCGAGATGAGCAGTGTGGCGTTCGCTTTGCGCAAAAAGCTTGTCTTTTTGCGTAAAATATTGATAAACGATACCGTCGCTATAATCAGCAGATAAAGACTTACCGATATCATCGTCGGCAGGTACATCGGACCGTGAATGAAAGAGCCGTTTTCATCAAGATAGAATACCAGCTTTGTCCATGCGCTTGTGGCAATTATCAGGGTGGAAAACGCCTCGGGCAGCCAGCTGAGGTACCTGCCTGCGCCGGACTGTAAATGCTTTATATTCAGCTTTTCAACCGTAAACATAAAGAAGGCGGTCGCGCATACCGTCACAGTCCAGAGACTGGCGGTGCAGACGACAAGCAAGACGCCCTTTGGAAGCTCCACCATATTATATTCGGATAAAGTCCAGAGGTTGTTGAGTATCAGATATGCCATATGCGCGGCGATCAGTACATAAAACCACGTATATTCGTTCTTCCGGGCGATGTTGCGGTCCGTATTTGTCAAAATAAAAATGTCCAGCATCAAGAACACCAACTGAAAAACGCTGAACGCGATCAAAACGTCATTGTTCATAATATGCCTCTTTTCTCACTTTCGACGGCGATGACTGAAAGTGTCTTGCGCCGCAAAGCCCGGCGCGGAAAACTCATTACGAGAAACCGCTCTTCTAAATATTATAACAAATTTGTGAGATAAAGCAACAGTTTTAGGAAAAAACTTTAATAAACGATGAGTCTGCCGGGAAACGCACCGACCTTTTCAAGTCCGGTCACTATTGGTAAACAAAAAATTCCGAACCAAACCTAACGGCTCGATTCGGAAAATTTTGGTGCGAGTGACGGGACTTGAAAAGCATAAGAAGTGCTTGATACCGGAAAAATAACATTCTCTCTTCGGGAAGACTTGCCTCCCAAAAAGTCATTCCAATCATTTATTCCACTGCGCTAAAACCGCTAAAAAGTACCCAAAGAGTACCCGAATTGAAAAATAATCATTCTTTTTGAAGCGAGCGGCAAAACGGTCAAGCAATGCCTTCGGTCGCCGTTTTCTGACGGCTACCCGAGCACAGTTTTACAGATTTCGATATTCGATGTATAGGCTGACGCTTCAATAAATAAAGTTTTTTTATGTTGCCAAAAAACGCACCTTATGATAATATAAAAATGAAATAATTTTGGGGAGAGTGCGAAATGTATAGAGAATGTGATAAGCCTATTTATGAATTGTATGACGGTTTTATTGACAGAGTGTTTGTTCAAGAAAAGGACTTTTTGCAAGACAAAGACGACCATATTTTCACCAAAGAATATGTCGGCAAAGTTATTGAAATATTTGCAAATAAACCGGATCGATTTAAAGGAGACTTTAATAAAAAAGCACCCTTACATTTCCATGAAGCCGATCCGCTTACTAAGAATTTGTTTTCTCATGCGATTTGGCTGTGGGGTTTTTCTCTTATTAAGAGACTGGATACGTGCTTTGAAACAACTGACAAGAAAGCTCCAACAACATTTGCTGGAACAGGCCAAAACTTTAAAGCTACAAAGTATGAAGGAATAAAGTATATTGTTCTTTTGTTCGATGCGATAATTAATAAAAAAAGCCAAGAACAATTAGATGTTAAAAGAATAAAGGATTTCATAATTAATATCTGTTTAAGTTGTAAACATAAAGATGATTATAAAGAATATGAAGCTTACAAGAATTATAGAGTAGTAAGGGAATATTCTGGAAATAAGCCGATTGTTGAAGTGCTTTTATATCTTTCGGATCCGACAAAGTATGAACGCATAGTTTCAGTAAGAGATAAAAATAGTATTGCTAACTGTTTTTCTTACCTGCTGAATACCGCTGAAGATGCGTATCTAATAGATAAAAAAATTAAAACTATTCGAGAAAGAATTAAAGAATCCGACCCTAAACAATATGAAGATTTTGATTTTTATGATGCTTCAGATATTTGTGATAAATGGAAGCAAAACTCAAGTGAAGCAACTCTGAACAGCAGTGAAAAAGATAATCAATTAGAAGGCGATAGTATACAATATATCAAATCATATTCAACTGTTTTGAAAAATTCAAAAAACATTATTTTTAGAGGGGCGCCAGGAACGGGCAAAACCTATCTTGCAAAGGAAATCGCCTCCGACATTGTTAGTGGGGGGCGTACAATCGATTACGATGATTTAACAGACGATGAAAGAAGTCAAATTGGTTTTGTACAGTTCCATCCCAATTATGACTATTCTGATTTTATTGAAGGTCTTCGTCCTATAATGAATGCTGACAATTCTTTAGGCTTCAAGTTACAGGATGGAGTGTTTAAGTCTTTTGTCAATAGAGCCAGAAAAAACTATGAGGATGCTCATAAAGAAAATAACGTAGCAAAAAGTGATTATATAATCCAAACCTCAATAGAAGAGTTCTTGGATGAAATAAAATTCAATGAGACACAATTAGAAACGAAAACAGGAAGCAAATATTTAATATCTGATGCTGATTCCGCATATATTTATATTTTTATTCCACAGAACAATGTATCTAACAGCATAAAGTTACGTATTACAGAACTTAAAAAATTGCTTACTAGTGATAGCGAGTTTGAAAATCCAAAAGATGTAACAGCATTCTTCAATCATCCTAAAACGCAGGAGGATTCATATTACTTTTCTCTTTATTGTCAGATTGCTACTATTAAAAAGAAATTACAGAAAAAACATGTGACTCCTGCCGTTGTCAGCAATGTAAAAGAAAAGGATTATGTTTTCATAATTGATGAAATAAACCGTGGAGAAATATCTAAGATACTCGGTGAGTTGTTTTTCTCAATTGATCCTGGATACCGTGGAAAGGCAGGAGAAATATTTACTCAGTATTCTAATATGCATGATGATCTAGATGAAAAGTTCTACATACCGGACAACGTCTACATAATCGGAACAATGAACGATATTGACAGATCCGTTGACAGTTTTGATTTTGCAATGCGTCGCAGATTCAGATTTATTGAAATAAAAGCTTCTGAAAACACACAAATGCTCCATACGCTTGGTGACGAAATGGAAAGAGAAGCCATTATACGAATGAATAGTTTAAATGCTGCAATTATCAGTGAAGAGGGTGACCTTAATGAGAATTATCAGATTGGTGCATCATATTTCCTGAAATTAAAAACTATGACCTTTGGTGAATTATGGACGGATTGTCTAAAGCCTCTTTTAAGTGATTATATTCAGGGCATGTATGACGAAAAAGGTATAATGGCTAAATTTGAAAAAGCATACTATATCGAAACAGACGAAGGAAATGCTGATGAAATCAACTAGCATAAAAGACAACAATAGTTACAGCAAAGAATACTTTTTAGAAACTCCTCACCTTATCAATGCCATAGCAAATAAGACATTGGGGCAACTTGAAAGTGACGGTATTTTTGTGTTTCCTGAATTATTGAAAGATGCAGAAGACATTACAAAAGACCAGATGATATTACAAATAATAGATGATAAGTATTGGTCAGGTAATGTAATGGGTTTTCTAGGGTTGGGAAACGAGCGGCTGGCAATCAAATCTCGCTTTTGTTCAGGTAATAATGATTATTTGTTTCAATACCTTTTGGAAAAAGTGTTAAATTTTCCAAATATAGTGGACCTAGAGACAAATGCTGAACATAATGACAGAATGTTTATAATGTTGTTGTTTTTGTTCCCGTCATACTTGTCTGCTGCAATGCGAAAAGGTATCTTTAAGACATATGTGAATAAAAAATACAATGATGATAATGTTAAAGGCATAATTGATATCGACAGGCACATAAAGACGAATATTCCTTTTGTTGGAAATATTGCTTATCATCAAAGAGAACACACATATGACAATTATCTTATCCAGTTAATTAGACATACAATTGAGTACATAAGGAGAAAGCCATACGGCTCCAATATTCTATTAAGAGTTAAGGATGAAGTGAATCTTATCGTCAATGCTACAGAAAACTATCAATTAAGGGATAGAAGAAAAATAATTGCCGAGAACAAAAAGAATGCTGTTCGTCATGCGTATTTCCATGAGTATCGTAAATTACAAAGGTTGTGTATTCTTATCCTACAAAATGAAAAGCATCAGATTGGTACTGGCACAGACAAAATATATGGCATTCTTTTTGATGGAGCATGGCTTTGGGAAGAATATGTTTATTCATTGCTGAATAAAGACAAATATTATCACCCTATGAACAAAGTAAAAAAAGGAGCTCAATATTTATTCTCAGGAAGCATTGGAAGGATTTATCCAGACTTTATTGGAAAGGATATAAATCATCGTATTATTGCTGATGCAAAATATAAACCTGTTGATAATATCGGAAATAAAGACTATTTACAATTATTGGCATATATGATTAGATTTGATTCAAAAAGATCCTATTATTTATATCCGGAAATAGGTGATGCTAATGAAACCGTATACTTGCTGAATGAAGGAATGTCGTACGAAAACAATGTTAAAGCGCGCAACGATGTTTTTATAACCAAACTTGGATTGTTAATTCCTCAAGATGCTGAAAGCTATAAAGATTTTATTCATAAAATAGAGAAAAGCGAGGATGAATTTAAGGCACACATTAATGTATGATAAAACTGATTTTTATACGAGTTCCCAAAAAGTACCCACCATTCTAAAAAAACGGGACTTGCTACAGCGCGGATGCCAAACTACACGCCCACGGAAAAATTTAATGATATACGGCTTCGCCGCATGATATACCGCGCGCGTGCGGCATGATATATTGCTCCTTTGTAGCAATATGATATAATATCCGTTCCTTAATGCGCCGCAGGCGTATATCATACCCGGAGGGTATATCATACGCATAAGCGTATATCACCCGTTCCGTATGGAACGGATATCATTGCAAAAAGGCAAGTCTTTCGACTTGCCTTTTTGCTTGGTGCGAGTGACGGGACTTGCTACGGCGCGACTGTCGCGCCTACACGCCCACGGGCTTTGCGACCGTCCCCCGGAAGGTCGCAATTTGCTTCGCAAACCGCCCTTTTCAAGTCCCGCCCCCTCTTGCAAACAAAAAATTTTCCGAACCAAACCTGACGGTCCGATTCGGAAAATTTTGGTGCGAGTGACGGGACTTGAACCCGTACGTCTTGGACACACGCCCCTCAAACGTGCCTGTCTGCCTATTCCAGCACACTCGCATTTTGGGCGCTCGATTATTATATCATTTGAGTATCCGCTTGTCAACATAAAAATTGCATTTTTACATCTTTTTTTGCGGTGGCTGTGTGAGAACACTTGCCAAGCGGTAAAATATGTTATATAATATTACATTAAGAAACATCCGGGAGGGAGTTTGCATGCAAATAAATGTGGGCGATGTGGTAAAAATGAAAAAACAGCATCCCTGCGGGTGCGATACTTTTAAGATTTCCCGGGTAGGCGTTGATTTCAAGCTGATATGCACTCAATGCGGCAGGGAAGTCATGATGCCGCGCAAGGCGGCGGAGAAGTCAATAAAAAAGATACTTGACGGTAACGGAGAAAAATAATGTTTGAACAGCTGGCAGCGGTTGAAAACCGCTTTGAGCAAATATCGGTCGAGTTGACCCGTCCCGAAGTCATTGCCGACGGCGACCGTTTTACGAAACTGATAAAGGAACACGGTGAGCTTACCCCGATAGTGGAGAAGTACCGTGAATACACCTCTGCGCAGAACGCTCTGACCGAAGCCGAGGAAATACTCGCTTCTCCCGACGCGGAAAAGGATTTTAAGGAGCTTGCGGAAGAGGAACTTAAAGAGGCGAAAGCAACTGTCGCCTCGGTCAGCGAGGAGTTAAAGCTTCTGCTTTTACCTAAGGACCCGAACGACGGCAAAAACGTAATAATTGAAATACGCGGCGGCGCGGGCGGCGAGGAGGCGGCCCTCTTCGCGGGCAGTCTTTTCAGAATGTATACCATGTACGCCGAGAGCCATAAATTCACGGTGGAAGTGACGAACGCCAACGAAACCGAGCTTGGCGGTTATAAGGAAATAAGCTTTATGGTGGAGGGCGCGGGCGCCTATTCGCGTTTCAAGTATGAAAGCGGCGTTCACCGCGTTCAGCGCGTGCCCGATACCGAGACTCAGGGGCGCGTGCATACATCCACCGTCACGGTGGCGGTGCTTCCCGAGGCGGACGAGGTTGAGTTTGAGCTTAACCCCGCCGACCTTAAAATAGACACCTTCCGCTCGTCGGGCGCGGGCGGTCAGCACATAAACAAAACCTCTTCGGCAATACGGGTGACTCACATACCCACCGGTACGGTGGTGGAATGTCAGGATGAGCGCAGTCAGTTCAAGAACAAGGATAAGGCGCTTAAAGTCCTGCGGGCGCGGCTCTATGACGCCGAAAAGGCAAAGGCGGACGCCGCCGTCGCGAGCGACCGGAAGGCGCAGGTCGGCACCGGGGACAGGAGCGAACGCATACGCACCTACAATTTCCCGCAGGGGCGTGTTACCGACCACCGCATAGGGCTGACGCTTTACAAAATAGACAGTATTATGAACGGGAATATTGATGAGATAGTCGACGCGCTGACGACCTATTACCGCGCCGAAGCGCTCAAAGCGCAGGAGAACGGATAAATGACAACCGAAAAAATAGATATAATTTCGGGCGATTACGAAGAAGGCGTCGCCCGGGCGGGCGGGATACTGCGGCGCGGAGGAATTGTCGCGATACCCACCGAAACGGTTTACGGACTTGCCGCGAGCGCGCTTGATGACCGTGCTATCGAAAAGGTTTTTCTTGCAAAGGGAAGACCGCAGAACAATCCGCTTATAGTTCACATAAGCGATATAAGTATGCTCAAAGACGTTGCCGAAGATATACCCGACGCGGCGTACAGACTTGCCGAAAGGTTCTGGCCGGGACCGTTTACAATGGTGCTTCACCGCAAAAACACGGTCGCTTCAAGAGTATCGGCGGGGCTTGATACCGTTGCGGTGAGAATGCCAAGTTCCATTGCGGCGCGCGATATCATTGCGGCGAGCGGCGTGCCCCTCGCGGCGCCGAGCGCCAACATATCCGGCTCGCCAAGCCCCACAACTGCGGCTCACGTTACAGACGACCTTGACGGCAGGGTCGACGCGATAGTTTGCGGCGAGGACTGCGCCGTCGGTGTTGAATCAACCGTGGTCGCGCTGTTTTCCGACCCTCCCCGGCTTTTAAGACCGGGCGCGGTGACGGCTGAACAGCTGCGCGCCTTTTTGCCTGACCTTGTTATTGACAAAGCGGTTTTATCCGAGCCGGCAAAGGGCGAGTCGGTCGCGTCACCCGGTATGCTTTATAAGCATTACGCCCCCGAAACCGAAACCTTTTTAGCAGAGGGCGAAAGCAAAGATTTTGTATCGTTTGTCAATTCACAAGCCGACTGCGCGGCGGTATGCTTTAATGAGGAATTGCCGGAAATATCGGTAAAGAAAATATCTTACGGCGACCGAAACGACCAAAGCACGCTTGCAAAGAATCTGTTCTCTGTACTGCGGGAGGTTGACAGACTCGGTGTAAAGCGCGTTTACGTACACGCGCCGGACAAACTCGGTATGGGGCTTGCGGTTTATAACCGACTGCTTCGCGCCGCCGGATTTAAGGTGATAAAGCTATGAGTTATGTTTTAGGACTTACCGGTCCCACGGGCGCCGGTAAAAGCATATTCGCGCAGTGTGCCGCAAGCCGTGGCTTTAATGTGATCGACTGTGATATTTCCGCCCGTAAAGCGGTGGAAAAAGGCACGGCGGGGCTTTCCGCGCTCGTCTGTGCGTTCGGTGAAGAAATCCTTAAAGACAACGGCGAGCTTGACCGCAAAAAGCTTGCTGAAATCGCCTTTTCAAGTAAAGAAAACACCGAACTGCTCAACAAGACGCTTTTGCCGCATATATGCGAAATCGTAAAAAGTGAGATTTCCGGCGATTATGTTTTGCTCGACGCGCCTACGCTTTTTGAAAGCGGAATAAACGCCGTTTGCAATGCCACCGCCGCGGTAACGGCGCCGATAGATTTGAGAAAATCGCGCATAATAAATCGCGACGGGTTGTCAAGAGCACAGGCGGACGCGCGTATCGGGGCGGGGAAGTCCGATGAGTTTTATTATGAAAACGCCGACCGCGTATTTATTAACGCCGGTGATATTGACAGTTTTCAAAAAAGTGTTAATATATATTTAGACGATATAATCGGAGGTAACAAAAATGAGTGATTATAAAAAGCTCAAAAAACAACTCTTCTACGAGAACAAAAACGCGTTTTTGAGGGTTGACGAACAAACGGTGGACGCGGCGTACGCTTTTTGTGAGGGCTATAAGCAGTTCCTTAATCTCGCCAAGACCGAGCGCGAGGCGACAGCGGCGGCGATAGTGCTTGCGGAGCAAAAGGGATTTACGCCTTTTACCCGTGAGAAAAAATACAAGCAGGGCGACAAGGTTTATTTCAACAACCGCGGCAAATCGGTGGCGCTTGTCGTTTTCGGCAAGGAAAAAGCCGAGTGCGGCGTGAATATTACGGCGGCGCATATAGATTCGCCGCGCCTTGACCTTAAACCGAATCCGCTTTATGAGGACGTTGAGTTTGCCCTCTTCAAGACTCATTATTACGGCGGTATCAGAAAATACCAGTGGCCGACGGTGCCGCTGGCTCTTCACGGCGTTTTCGCTAAAAAAGACGGCGGCGTTGTGACCGTTTCAATAGGTGAAAACCCCGGCGAGCCGCAGTTTGTGGTAAACGACCTGCTTCCGCACCTTGCGACAGAACAGAGCAAGCGCACCCTTTCGGACGGCGTCCGCGGCGAGGAGCTTAACGTGCTTATCGGAAGCAGACCGTTTAAGGATGACGAGGGCAGTGAGCTTGTAAAACTCAACATACTCAAACTGCTTAACGAAAAATACGGCATAACGGAAGAGGATTTTCTGTCCGCGGAGCTTGAAATGGTTCCGGTATATAAGGCGACCGATATCGGTCTTGACTGTTCGCTTGTCGGCTCTTACGGTCAGGATGACCGCGTCTGCGCTTACAGCGAGCTTTCCGCGGTGCTCGAAGTGAAGAAGCCGAAGAAAACCGCCGTTGCGATACTGGCGGATAAAGAGGAAATCGGTTCCGACGGCAACACCGGTCTTAATTCGCAGTTTTTATCTCACGTAATACACGATATATGCCTTAACGACGGCTCGGATGAAACCGTGGCGCTTCGCCATTCAAGCTGTCTTTCCGCCGATGTAAACGCCGGCATGGATCCGACCTTCCAGGACGTTATGGAGAAGCGCAACGCGAGTTATCTTAACCACGGCGTAGTCGTCACGAAGTACACCGGCTCGCGCGGCAAATACGGTACGAGCGACGCTTCGGCTGAATATGTGGCGAAAGTGCGCGCAATGCTTGATAAGGCGGGTATCATCTGGCAGACCGGCGAGCTCGGCAAGGTAGACGCGGGCGGCGGCGGAACGGTCGCGATGTATATTGCCAATCTCGGCGTTGACGTTGTGGATTTAGGCGTTCCGGTGCTTTCTATGCACGCGCCCTTTGAAATAACCGCCAAGCTGGACGTTTATATGTGCAACCGCGCTATGTATGAGTTTATGAAATAACGCGGATTATGACCGCTTTCCCCGGGTCGCCGTTTCGGCGGCCCGGAAATTTTATTATATATATGGTAAATTTCATTGAGTTGTGGTATTATCAAATATAAGGGGGCGGCATTTATGAATAATGATAAAACAGCGGCGTTTGCCGAACTGATAAAAGAAAGCAAAAGCATCGTTTTTTTCGGCGGCGCGGGAGTTTCTACCGAAAGCGGCATGAAGGATTACAGGAGCGAGGACGGCCTTTACAATACCGTAAAGCAGTACGGGGTGTCGCCCGAAACGATACTGAGCCGAAGCTTTTTCGAGGCGCACCCCGATATATTCTACGATTTTTATTACAATTACTTTCTTAATACATCAGCCGCGCCTAACCGGGCGCATTTTGCTCTTGCGCGGCTTGAAGAGGCGGGAAAACTCAAAGCGGTCGTTACCCAGAATATAGACGGACTTCACCAGCAGGCGGGCAGCAAAAACGTGATTGAGCTCCACGGCACGGTGCAAAAGCATTACTGCCCGACATGTAAAACCTTTATGCCGGTTGAGAAAATAAAGGCGCTTCGCGGCGGTGTGCCGCACTGCGAAAAATGCGGACACGTCATAAAACCCGCCGTCGTTTTGTACGAAGAGCCGTTAGATGAAGCGGTGACAGATTCGGCGGTCGCGGCTATCGCTTCGGCTGACCTTCTCATAATCGGCGGCACCTCGCTCGCGGTATATCCCGCGGCGGGCTTTATCCGCTTCTTCAGAGGAAGAGACATCGTTCTTATAAACCGCGAGCAAACACAGTACGACAGCAGGGCAACGCTCGTTTTCAGAGAGAGTATAGGCGAGGTTTTAAGCGAAACGCTGAAGCACGCGGGGCTGATGTAGCTTACGGTCTTGACATTTGGTATTCGGTGCGATATAGTGTTAACATGTACTTGAAAAGGAGAAATTATTATGGCAAAAGTTATTCTGTTTCAGGGTGATTCCATCACCGACGCGGACAGGTGTAAAACCAACGATTTCAACAGCGGTTGCGGCTATGCCACTTATATAAAGGCGCAGCTCGGTTTCGATTATCCCGGCAAATACGTTTTCTATAACCGCGGCGTCAGCGGTAACCGTGTTATCGATATGTATGCGCGCATAGTAAACGATACATTAAACTTAAAACCCGATTATATGAGCATTCTTATCGGCGTAAACGATATATGGCACGGGATAGACTGGGCCAACGGCACGGGACTTGAGCGATATGAAAAAGTCTATAATATGTTTATCGAAGAGGTAAAAGCCGAGCTTCCCGACATAAAAATCATGATACTTGAGCCGTTCGTGCTTCGCGCGAGCGCGACCGACAACACGCCCGAGCAGCCCGACCGTTTTGAAAAGTTCAGAACAGGCGTCGGCGAAATGGCAAAGGCCGCCCGCAGAGTGGCGCAGAAGCACGGACTCGTTTTTGTTGAACTGCAGGATAAGTTTGATAAGGCGTGCGAGCTTGAAGAGCCCTCTTACTGGCTTGCCGACGGTGTTCATCCCACCGCTATGGGATACGAGCTTATGAAACGTGAATGGCTTAAAGCGTTTGCCGGAATTGCGGAATAAAACGTTAAAATTTTAAGAACAATAATTCCCGAACGCGCCTGACTGGCGCGAGTCGGGAATTTTTATACATTTTTCACTAAAAAACGCCGATTTTTAACATAATAATTATTATTTTGGAAAAATATAAAAAAACACTTTTCAAAACGTGAAAAGTGTGCTATTATTTATATTGATAATAATATAACGATAATTATGTCCTTGCGGCATATCGTTATATATTTTATAGGGAGGAACCGTTAATGAAGAAAAAAATCAGTAAGCTTCCTTTTCGCGGCACCGCCGAGCAGGAGGCGCAACTTAAAAAGGTTATTGACGAGTTAAAACACGACAAAAGTAACCTTATGGTTGTTATGCAAAAAGCGCAGGATATCTATGGTTATCTGCCGTTTGAAGTGCAGGAAATGATATCCGAGGGCATGGAAGTGCCGCTGGAAAAGATTTACGGCGTAGCTACCTTCTATGCTCAGTTTTCGCTCGCCCCTAAGGGTGAATACAATATATCCGTATGTCTCGGTACAGCTTGCTATGTTAAGGGCGCTCAGGCTATATGTGACGGGCTTTCCGAAAAGCTCGGCATCGGTGTTGATGAATGCACTGCGGATGGTAAGTTTTCTCTTACCGCGTGCCGTTGTATCGGTGCTTGCGGATTAGGCCCTGTTCTTACAGTCAATGATGAGGTTTACGGTAAGCTTACTCCTGATGATGTGCCGAAGATCCTGGCAAAGTACGGAGCGTAAGTTTATCTGATATTGGTACTGTGTATGACAATAAGAGAAATTAAAGATTTGATCGGTGCGGAGGTTCTTTGTTGCGAGCAGAATCTCGAACGGGATGCCTATTCGGCCTGCGGTTGCGATCTTATGAGCGATGTGTTGGCTTATGTAAAGGATCAGGCAGTCCTTTTGACCGGTCTTGTAAATCCGCAGGTCGTAAGAACAGCGGAAATGATGGATATGATTTGTATAGTTTTTGTTCGCTCTAAAACCCCTACAAAAGAGATGCTTGATTTGGCAAAAGAAAGCGGCATTGTAGTTATGAAATGTAATAAAAGGCTTTATGAGGCTTGCGGTCTTTTGTATTCCAACGGTCTTGTAGGAAATAAGGTTAAAGATTGAGCGAACCATTAGTATTTCATTTTGATATTAACGGCGATGATTTTTCCACCGCCGGTCAAGCTTCTGTACAAATCAAAAACAATTTAAGGCAATTAGGGCTTTCTCCGGAAATCATACGGCGCGTTTCCATCGCGATGTATGAGGGTGAGATCAATATGGTTATTCATGCAAACGGCGGCACCGCCGATGTTAAGGTTTATGAGGACTGTGTTGAGATTATTCTCGCAGATAATGGGCCCGGAATAAAAGATATAGATATGGCTATGAAGGAAGGGTATTCTACCGCTTCCGATTCAACAAGATCCCTCGGCTTCGGTGCCGGTATGGGTTTGCCCAATATGAAGCGCTATACCGATGATATGAAAATAGATTCTACCGTCGGGGTGGGGACTACGGTCACAATGAAGATTAACATAGCCTGACACTCATTGTTAAAGGGTGTAACATTATGAACGAATACAAACATTCCGTTTTACTGGATGTTGAAAAATGCAAAGGTTGCACCACTTGCCTGAAGCATTGTCCTACCGAGGCGATAAGGATAAAAAACGGTCACGCTGTAATTGAGGGCAAAAGGTGCATTGATTGCGGCGAGTGTATAAGGAATTGTCCGTATCAGGCTAAAAAAGCGGTATGCTCAAAGCTTGATGCCATGGATGCGTTCAAGTATAAAATTGCTTTACCTGCTCCTACTCTTTACGGTCAGTTTGAAAATCTCGATGATATTGATTATGTGCTTAACGGACTTTTGAAAATCGGATTTGACGATGTTTTTGAAGTTTCGAAGGCGGCGGAGCTGGTTTCCGCGTATACGAGAATGTATCTCAAAACAGAGGGTATTAGAAAGCCCGTTATTTCTTCCGCCTGTCCGGTAATAATAAGACTTATTCAGTTAAGATTTTCTTCGCTCAGCGGTAATATTCTGCACATGCTGCCCCCTATGGAGGTTGCGGCACGGCTTGCGAGAAAACGCGCTATGAAAGCTCACCCGGAGCTAAAAAGCGAGGATATCGGCGTTTGCTTTATATCCCCGTGTCCGGCAAAGGTAAGCTATGTAAATAACGGATTTGCTGATTATAAAAGTGAAGTCGATGTTGTAGTATCCATAAGTGATGTTTATTTTAAACTCGTTAACGAGATGAAACGCACGAACGATACTGAGAATCTTTGCGAATCGGGCATAATCGGTCTTAGCTGGGCAAGCTCCGGCGGAGAGGCGACTGCGATTTTTAACGAAAAATATCTTGCGGCGGACGGTATCGAGAATGTTATAAGAGTTCTCGATCAGCTCGAAAACGGCAATATTTCTCAACTTGATTTTATTGAGCTTAATGCCTGCCCGGGCGGATGCGTAGGCGGAGTGCTTACAATTCAGAATCCTTTTATAGCGAAAGCGCGGCTCAGGTCTTTAAGGCGGGGACTTCCGGTTTCAAGAAATAACGCCGCGTCAGATGATTACATACCGGACGGATATCTTTTCAACGATCTTCCGGAGTATGCGCCGATAACGCAGCTTAGTCATAATATATCCGAGTCTATGCGTATGATGGCGGATATACAGCGAATAAAATCAGAGCTGCCTAATATTGACTGCGGCGCTTGCGGCGCACCTAATTGCAGGGCGCTTGCGGAAGATATAGTAAAAGGGAAGATGACTATTGATGCCTGCCCGATAATAAAGGATGGGCATATCGAAGGTGTTAAGGATGAAGGTCGTTGAGTTGGCGTCATTATGCGGCTTTGAAGTGTTGTGTATGCCTGATGGCGATAGACAGGTTTCGGGTGCGTATATCGGTGATTTGCTGAGCTGGGTTATGGGCAGAGCCCGTGCCGACAGCGCCTGGATAACGATTATGAGTAATGTAAATGTCATCGCGGTTGCGTCTTTAGCGGATGTTGCCTGTGTAATACTCGCCGAGGGCGTCACGCTTGATGATGAGCTCATAAAAACAGCAACAGCCAAAGGCGTGAATATACTGAAATCCGAGCTTCCGGCTTACGAAACGGCAACAGAACTTGTAGGTAAGGTTTAATGAACCGCTATTATTATGATATGCATATTCATTCCTGCCTTTCTCCCTGTGCGGATGATGATAACACCCCGAATAATATCGCCGGTATGGCGTCTTTGTGCGGATTGAATATTGTCGCTTTAACCGATCATAATTCCTGTAAAAACTGCCCGGCGTTTTTTGAGGCGTGCCGTAGATACGGCATAATACCGGTAGCCGGTATGGAGCTTACTACCGCTGAGGATATACATGTTATATGCCTTTTTGAAGAGCTTGAAAACGCTATGGCGTTTGATGAAATGTTGCAGGCGCATAGAGTTCTTATAAAAAACCGCACCGATATTTTCGGTAATCAGTTAATTCTTGACGGTGAGGATAATATCATAGGCGAAGAGGAGCATTTCCTTTCAAACGCTACGGATGTATCGGTTGAAGATGTTCCGAATCTGGTGTCACCCTACGGCGGGATTTGCTATCCCGCGCATATTGACAGGCAGGCAAACGGTATCATATCGGTTTTAGGTACTTTCCCTTTAACGCCTTATTTTAAATGTATTGAGATAAACAGTCATGAGAATGTTGAAAAGTATTTGAATGAATATAAGCTCAACGATAAGCTATTAATAATAAGCAGCGATGCGCATTATCTCACCGATATGCGGGATAAGGAAAATTATTTTGAGCTTGAAGACGAGCCTTACAGTACGGCTTTTGTAAGAAGTAAGTTGTTTGAAAAATTAAGGTAACTTATGAAAGAATTATCACTTAATATACTTGATGTGGCTGAAAATTCCGTTAAAGCGGGAGCTGCGCTTACGCAAATATCAATAGATGAAACAGATGAACTGCTTACCCTTAAAATCATAGATGACGGTTGCGGTATGAGTGAAGAAACTGTAAAAGCCGTAACAGATCCGTTTTATACTACCCGAACAACAAGAAAAGTAGGTCTCGGTGTTCCGCTTTTGAAGCTTGCCGCCGAGCAAACGGGGGGCAGCTTCAGTATAGTTTCAAAATCATCCGAGCAGTATAAGAGCGAACACGGAACGGTTGTTTCGGCGTCATTTTATAAAAATCATCTTGATTTTACGCCGCTTGGCGATGTTGTTTCTTCGGTCACAACGCTTATTCAAGGTCATCCGGATACCGATTTTTTGTTCACCCATTCGTTTAACGGTAATGTGGTAAAACTCGACACACGGGAACTGAGGGAAGTGTTGGGTGATGTTTCACTCGGTGAATATGATGTTATAAAGTGGATAGAAGAATATTTAAAAGAGCAGTACGATCAATTTGGCTAAATTTTAATTTATATAATTGCATTTTAGGAAGGATGAATTAAACTATGAAATCATTAGCAGAACTTCAGGCAATTAAGGACAGAATGAAGAACAAAGTCGTTCTTCGCGAAGGCACAAGCGATATAAGAGTTGTCGTAGGTATGGCAACATGCGGTATTGCGGCAGGCGCGCGTCCGGTCCTTAATGCGCTCGTTGAGAGCGTAAACGATCTCGGATTATCCGATAAGGTTTCCGTTTCTCAGACAGGTTGCATAGGTATATGCCAGTTTGAACCGGTTGTAGAAGTGTTTGAGCCGGGTAAGGAAAAGGTTACCTATGTTAAAATGACCGCTGAAAAAGCAAGAGAAGTTGCCGAAAGTCATCTTCAGGGTGGCAAGGTGCTTACAGAATACACTCTCAATAAGGGAGAACTTTAATTTGGAGGTAAACTTATGATTCGTTCGCAAGTTCTTGTCTGCGGCGGTACCGGATGTACTTCTTCGGGAAGCAAAAAAATCCAGGAGGCTTTCAAAAAGAGTATTGAAGAAAACGGTCTTGCCGGCGAAGTAAAACTCGTTCAAACCGGATGTTTCGGTTTGTGCGCATTGGGTCCGGTTGTTATCGTTTATCCGGAAGGCACTTTTTATAGCCAGGTAACGGCTGAGGATGTTCCGGAAATCGTTGAGGAGCATTTGCTTAAGGGCCGTATTGTTGACCGTCTGGTTTATGACGAAACAAGCATTCCCAAAGAGGAGCTTAACGGTTCAGTATCTCTTAACGATACCGATTTCTATAAGGCTCAAAACCGTGTAGCTCTCCGTAACTGCGGTGTTATTGACCCGGAGAATATCGAAGAGTATATAGCGGTTGACGGTTACGCTGCTCTCGGTAAAGTTCTTACTGAAATGACTCCTGAGCAGGTAATCGAGGAGATTAAAAAGTCAGGTCTTCGCGGCCGTGGCGGCGGCGGTTTCCCGACAGGCGTAAAATGGTCGCTTTGTGCTCCTAATAAGGCAGACCAGAAGTACGTTGTTTGTAACGCCGACGAAGGCGACCCGGGTGCGTTTATGGACCGTTCAGTCCTTGAGGGCGATCCGCATTGTATTATCGAAGCTATGGCAATCGCCGGTTATGCTATCGGTGCTACAAAGGGTTATGTATATGTTCGTGCAGAGTATCCTATCGCGGTTGCAAGATTACAGCACGCGATTGATCAGGCGCATGAATACGGACTTCTCGGTAAAGATATATTCGGTTCGGGATTTGAGTTTGAGCTTTACATCCGCCTTGGCGCCGGCGCGTTCGTCTGCGGTGAGGAAACCGCGCTTATGACTTCTATCGAAGGTAATCGCGGCGAGCCTAAGCCTCGTCCGCCGTTCCCGGCAGTTAAGGGACTTTTCGGTAAGCCAACCGTTGAAAACAACGTTGAAACCTTCGCGAACGTTCCTCAGATAATCCTCAAGGGCGCCGATTGGTTTGCTTCTATGGGTACTGAAAAATCTAAAGGCACAAAGGTATTTGCACTCGGCGGTAAAATTAAGCATACCGGTCTTGTTGAAGTTCCGATGGGAACAACGCTTCGCCAGATTATTTATGATATAGGCGGCGGTATTCCGAACGGTAAGAAGTTTAAGGCAGCGCAAACGGGCGGTCCTTCAGGCGGTTGTATACCGGCTTCACTTATCGATACCGAGATTGACTATGATAATCTCACGGCTATCGGTTGTATGATGGGATCCGGCGGTCTTATCGTTATGGATGAAGATACCTGTATGGTTGATATAGCTAAATTCTTCCTTGAATTCACCGTTGATGAGTCTTGCGGTAAGTGTACTCCTTGCCGTGTAGGTACTAAGAGACTCCTTGAGATGCTTGAAAAAATCACAAGCGGCAAGGGTACTATGGAGGATATCGATAAGCTCGAAGAGCTTTGCTACTATATTAAGGCAAATTCCGCCTGCGGTCTCGGACAGACTGCTCCGAACCCGGTACTTGCAACACTTAAGTTCTTCCGTGAAGAGTACATCGCTCACGTTGTTGATAAGAAGTGCCCTGCGGGTGTGTGTAAAGACCTTCTTACTTATACTATTGATAAGAACAAATGTATCGGTTGCGGCCTTTGCGCCAAGAATTGCCCCGTTTCTACAATACACAAGACCGATTACGTTGCGGAAGGTCATAAGCTTCCCTCTTATGAAATCGATCCGAGCAAGTGCATTAAATGCGGCGTATGTATGCAGAACTGTAAGTTCAGCGCAATAAGCAAGCAATAAGAAAGGAGCCGAGAATAATGGATATGATAAATGTTAAAATAAACGGTATCGAAGTCAGCGTACCCAAGGGCTCCACTATATTGGAAGCCGCGCGCAAGGCTGGTCTGGAAATCCCCACGCTCTGCTTTATGAAAGAGAAAAACGAGATCGGCGCTTGCCGTATCTGCGTTGTAGAGGCAAACGAAGGCAGAGGTTTCCGTATGGTAACCGCCTGCGTTTATCCGGTAAGCGAGGGTATGGAAGTGCTCACCAATTCCGAGAAAATCCAGAAGGCGAGAAAGACCACTCTTGAGCTTATCCTTTCGACCCACGACAAGAAGTGCCTCTCCTGCAAGCGTTCCACAAACTGCGAACTGCAGAAGCTTTGCCGTGACTACGGCGTTGAGGACAGCACGTTTGAGGGCTTTAAGCCGCAGTATGAGCTTGATTATTCAACACCTCACCTTGTAAGGGATAATAACAAATGTATCCTTTGCCGTCGCTGCGTTGCCGCCTGCCGTGAGCAGTATGTAAGCGTAATAGGCGCTAACGACCGCGGTATAGATACTAATATCGGCCAGGCATTTAATCTTTCGCTTAACAATACTCCGTGTATTTCCTGCGGTCAGTGCACCGTGGTTTGCCCGACCGGCGCTCTTACCGAGCGTGACGATACCGATAAAATCTGGGCGGCGCTTGCCGATCCTTCAAAGACCGTTATCGTACAGACCGCTCCGAGCGTTCGCGCCACTTTGGGCGAGTGCTTCGGTATGCCGATAGGCACCAACGTAGAGGGCAAGATGGCGGCGGCTCTTCGCCGTATGGGCTTTGATAAGGTATTCGATACCGATTTCAGCGCCGACCTTACGATAGTTGAAGAGGCAAACGAGCTTGTTGAGCGCATTAAGAACGGCGGTGTTCTGCCGATGATAACCTCTTGCTCACCCGGTTGGGTCAAGTTCTGTGAGCTCTATTATCCCGATTTGCTCAGCCACCTTTCCACCTGCAAATCACCTCAGCAGATGATGGGCGCGGTTATTAAGACCTTCTGGGCTGAAAAGAACGGCGTTGACCCGAAAGATATCGTCAGCGTTTCAGTAATGCCCTGTACTGCGAAGAAGTTTGAAATAGGCAGAGATGATGAGTCTGCCGCCGGCGTTCCCGATGTTGATATCGCTATCACCACCCGTGAACTCGGCAGGATGATCGAGCGCGCAGGACTTGACTTTGTAAACCTTCCCGATGAAGAGTTTGACAGTCCGCTTAGCGAGGATACCGGCGCTGCCGTTATCTTCGGCGCTACCGGCGGCGTTATGGAGGCGGCGGTTCGTACCGCCAACGCCTGGCTCAACGGCGCTACGACTGCTATTGACCTTGAGGCGGTAAGGGGAACAAAGGGACTTAAAGAGGCAACCGTTAATGTTGCCGGTACCGACCTTAAACTTGCGGTCGCATCCGGCGCCGCGGCGGCAAAATACGTTATGGATCAGCTTAAAGCCGGTAATCCGAACGGCTGGGGCTTCATTGAAATAATGGGTTGCCCCGGCGGTTGCGTAAACGGCGGCGGACAGCCCATACAGCCGCAGCACGTACGCGACACGGTCGATCTTAAAGCTGTTCGCGCAAAGGTTCTTTACGATCAGGATAAGGATATGCCGCTTCGTATGTCCCACGAGTCGCCCGCTATAAAGATGATTTACAGCGAGTGGTTCGACGGCTTCGGCGGACCCAAAGCTCACCACGCTCTTCATACAAGCTACACCGCCCGCAAGAAGTACAGAAGAGATTAAAAATCGCATGCGTCCCCGGGTGAATCTCCCGGGGACATTTTTTGTTGTATAATATTAAAATTTTCCTTGACTTTATACCGTAAATATGGTATATTTATTGGGCGCGAAATTGGCTGGTGTAGCTCAGTTGGTAGAGCAGCTGATTTGTAATCAGCAGGTCGGGGGTTCAAGTCCGTCCACCAGCTCCACCATTTTGATTGAGTCTTGAGCGGACTTGAACCCTAAGAGGGTGAGCAACGTCAAGAAAACATCACGGTGTGATGTTTTTAGTTGCGAAGTGTGAAGCGGCTATGCCGCAAGCACGGCAGACTTTCGAAGAAAGGATGCGTCCGTCCACCAGCTCCACCGCTTGTTCAGGACTTTGCGGATAACTTAATATTTATATGGGAGAGTTCCCGAGTGGCCAAAGGGGGCAGACTGTAAATCTGTTGTCTTCGACTTCGATGGTTCGAATCCATCCTCTCCCACCACAAAAAACGCATCTTTTGTCTACCAAAAGATGCGTTTTTTGAACGATGTGTTCCGTCTTCGCGGAACGTGATGAACACTTCGTGCGTGATGCATCCTTCGGACGTGATGTTTGCCTTCGGCAAGTGAAAAGGAACACATCTCATCACTGCGACCAGCGGGAGCATCATCACTATGCCGCAAGGCATATCATCACTTGCGCGGGTAGCGCAAATATCACTCTTCATTCGGGCATCCGCCCGATTTTCTTTTATCTTGCTTTTTTTCGCCTTTTGTGGTAAACTAATGTTGCCACACAAGTTAATATGCAATTTGCAGGAGGAGTATTTTTACTTTCGGTAAAAATGCATTCTCTCAAATTTGTATTTCTCTTGTAGATTGCAAACTTGTGTGGCGCAAGCGGGAGTTATGCGTTTTTCAGTGCGTAGCTTCGGCTGCGCACTTTTTTATTAAGGAGGTGGAATGGATGAAAAAACTTTTATGTTTGTTTTTGGTCGTGCTAATTTCTATATTTTTTGTTGCATGCGGATCAGGAGGTGATACAGAAGATGATTCTTGGAAAAACAAAAAATGGGATGAGATGAACGGTGAAGAAAAACAGAAGACCAGAGAGTATATTGATGAATTAATCGAAAAAAGCACTGAGGCTGGTGCAGATTGGAGTACAACCCGTTAAAAATTAATATTTATTACAGACGAAAAGATAATTCTTTGAAAGGAGATATGTTATGTTTGACGATTACAAAAACGATTTCAAAAACAGACTGCGTCAAGCGGGTGTTCCTGAAGGGCTTATTCCACCGGACAGTTTAATTCCACCAAAACCCCTTATTCCACCGGATAGCATTTTACCGCCGATTCGCAAACCAAATCCGTGGGACGAAGAGGATTAGCAAGAAACAGCGAAGCTGCCGATATATTAAAATAACTCCCTGTATCATTTTGGCTGACTTACTTTGGTTTACGTATCATTATGGCGGACTTATACATGAAAAAAGCGACTTTTGTCTACCGACAAAAGCGCTTTTTTCAGTTCTGTTCGCCTGCGGCGAGTTATATTGCGCTGCAGTTATATTCGTCCTTCGGACGAGTTATATTACGCTTCTGTGCAGTTTATGCGGTAAATATAACCGCCCTGAAAGTACAATACAACTTGAAAAGTTTTGAATCTTATGCTATCCTTTATCCGGGGTGATGAAATGCAAGCGATAAAGAAATATTTAGCGCCGGTCACAATTTTCGCGGTTTTTGAAGTAATTGCGGTTGCGTTATGGCTGACAAAAGATAACCTGTTTTATTTTTTTAACTTTTCTTATATCGGAATTTCAATCTCTCTCGGTATATTTATGTTCATCAGAAAGAACAGATACGCCAGAAGAATTACCCAGCTGCTCGTCGGGCTATATATGCTCATATACCTTGGACTTATATGCGGGGAGAATATGCAGATAGAGGGCTTCTGGTATTATCTGTTTACTGGCGTTTTTGAAGCGGCGACAATCCATTATGCCGTTGCCAAAATTTTCGGACCGCTGCTCTTTGGTCGCGGATGGTGCGGCTATGCCTGCTGGACGGCAATGGTTCTTGATTTTCTTCCCTATAAAACTCCGCAAAAGCCCGGAAAAACGATTGGATGGATAAGGTATATCACATTTACGGCATCGCTGATCTTTGTGGCGGCGCTCTTTCTCGCAAAAGCAGGAAATATTGAGAAGATCATGTTTTGGGCGTTCATCATAGGCAATTTCGCATATTACAGTGTCGGAATCACCATGGCGTTCCTGCTTAAAGACAATAGGGCGTTTTGCAAATATATTTGTCCGGTCGCGGTATTCTTAAAGCCCATGAGCTACTTCTCCCTGATCAGGATAAAATGCGACAAGAGCAAATGCGTATCATGCGGAAAGTGCGGGAAGGTGTGCCCGATGGGCGTCGATGTTACGGATAATTCAAGAAAACGTAAAAACGGGACAGAGTGTATTCTGTGTATGGAATGTGTTAAAAACTGCCCCAAAAACGCGCTCTGACGAATTTTTACTTACAGAGGATATATATATGACCATAGAGGAAAAAGTGTTCGCCGGAAGGCGGTTTGAGCCCCGAAAAATGCTTGATTTCGGCTTTATAAAGACGGGCGGCGCCTATCGATACGAAACCGATTTTATGAACGGAGATTTTTCCGCAACCGTTATTATTTTTGATAACGGCGCGTTTGACTGCACCGTCGTAGACAAAATGAACGACGAAGAATACAGACCGCTTCGTATCGACTCCTTCAGCGGCGGTTATGTCAACTCGGTCAGGCTGGCTTATGAGGCATTACTCGAAAGCATCGCGGGCGGGTGTTGTAAGGACGTGTTATTCGCGTCGGATCAGGCAAACCGTATTGCCGAGCGGATATCGGAAGCGTTTGGCGTTGCGCCGGACTTTCCCTGGAAGCAGAGTAAATACCAAAGCTGCGGGGTCTTCCGCCATGCTGATAACCTTAAGTGGTTTGCGCTTATTATGAACGTCAGGCGCCGGCTTATAACAAAGGGCGGTGACAATAGCACTGTCGACATCATCAACCTGAAATCCGAGCCGGATATGATTGAACAGCTTACGCGGCAGACAGGTATATATCCCGCCTACCACATGAACCGCAAACACTGGATTTCGGTTTCACTTGACGACGCTTTAACGGACGACGGCGTTATGGCGCTGTTGGCAAAAAGCTTTGAATTAACAAAAAAATAATCCGGGTAAATTCCGGCTGTAACAGGGGATAGAAGTATTGATTATTTGGTAAACACAAAAAACGGCGCCGTACCGATCAGGTACGACGCCGCCAAATTTTTTTTACTTTTGGAATCAGTGATTCCAGGTGTAGTCGTTTACGCTGGTGAGGTATACGTCATCGTAAATGCCTTCGCCGGAGTTAACGGTGATAAACACGTTCTCGGTATCGATCATTACATCGCCGTTATAAGCGTTGCAGGTGATCGTGGAACCGGCGGGGAGGTTAACCGAAAGACTCTCAAGAGGGGTGTTGATGACGTTCTCAATGCCGGTCTTCTTGTTATAGTCGCCTTTCGCAAAGTGGAAACGGTACGCTACAAAGAAGTTGTTTACGTCTGTTTCAAGGTGGGAATCCGAAGCGTCGCAATTAACGATGATGATTTTGGCTTCGTTATCTATGATGTCGATACCCTTTACGGTATAACGGTCGGGATCAGCCGCCGCTGCCGCTTTGAGCTCTAAAAACTCTTTGTTGTGTACCACTTTCATTCTGTAAACAACAGTACCGCAGATTCCGTTGCCGTTTTCATCGTAAATGCCGTTATCCCAGTTTACCGCGCACATCTGGAAAGGATACTCTTTGCCGACTTCGACCTCTTTCATCTCGCCGCCGTAGTAAACGGTGCCATCCTCAAAAGCAACAGCCATTTTGCGGGGAACGTCAATTCTTATGCCGACCGTTTCACCGGAAGCGGTTGAAGAAGACGCAGCACCACCGGACGCAGGACTGCCGGAAGCGGCGCCGCCGGAAGCAGGACTGCCGGAAGCGGAAGCCGCAGAGGCAATAGCCGGAGCAAAGCTGTTGTTGTAGCCGACGTGAAGCTCAAAGCCGTTCGATCCCGTAAGACCGTTCAGGATTGAAGTTCCGCATACATTGGAACCTTTGCCGTTCAAGTTGGCGTCAGGCGCCAAAAGGATGCCGTACAGTTCGCATGAGGTCATCGTTATCTCGGTGGAATTGGGAACGTTTATTATGATATTGCGGTTGTAATCCCTGAGATAATCCGGATCCATGCTGCCGTTTATTCTGCAAGCGCCGTATTTCAAATTGATGGCGTCGGCTGTCGTAAGATTAACGATAACGGTCTGACCGTCAGCAATAGTGAAATCAAAGAGATACGAATTGAAATTCGAATCGTTTACGTTATAAACCAACACATTGGCGGCGGGATCGCCGACGAACGTATATGTGCCGTATGCCGATTCGCAAACACCGTTAACCGGCATTGATGCGATGGAAGACCTGACGGCGTAAGCAGTGCTCGAAGCATTTGCAAAATACTGCGCTGTGTTCGCGACGGTGTACTTCGCGTTGGTTGTTTCAGAAGCGGTTACGTTGGAAAGGCGATAGGTGTTGCCGTCCGCGTTGCCGACGACCGTCTGACCCCAAACGTTACCGTAGCCGCTGATATTTATATTGCCGTTTACAAGAAGCGCAACATCATCGGTGGATGCCGGTGACTGGCCGTAGGCGCCGCTGTTGGCTGAGAAACCGGTGTTGGAAACGAAATTACCGCCGACGGCAAGAGTGCCTTCAACATCGATAACGTTGTTTACGTTTCCGAACACGATACCCGACCAGTCAAGCAGACCGCCGAAGGCATCGGAAGCCGTTGCACCTTTGAAGGCGATAGTATCGCCTGTGTTTGCGTGACCCGTATAAGCGCCGGCAGGCAGGCAAAAGACCGTAACCAGCAGGGCCACAGCAATCAGTGCTGAAAGAATTTTTTTCATAATCGCATATCCTTTCTTGTGTCCAGGACACAAAAAATCCCACGTGCATTAGACCTATACACGCGGATGCAACCAGACTACCATAGTGTGAAAACACCGTAGGCTCTTTGCTTTGCGTCACTGCCTTTCGACAGTTTTGCCTTTTTTATCCGCTATTATTATATATCGGTAATGCGGATTTGTCAACAATTTTTTTGAATAAAAACGCATTTTTATGCGATTTTTTTCGGTTGCGCCGGTTTATTATATCTATATATGTGTGTCGGCAGGTGTGAGAAGGACGCCGGTCTTTCCCTGTAAAAGGGCGCAAAGCCGCTCTTGTGACGGCGGGAGCGCTCCGTTTTTTAATGCGCGAAAAAATTCTTTAAAAAAACACTTGACAAATGCGATACGGTTGAATATAATGTGAATATAAAGTTAAAAGCCAAACCTGTGGAAACGCAGGGACGGAAAGCTCAAGAGTCTAAAGTATTTACCATGACAGTCTGGCTGCAAATCATATTGATTTTGCGGCGGGCTGTTTTTTTTGTCCACCGCGATGAAAAAAGGAGTTATTGTTATGAAAAAAGTTGTTTCGATTGTGCTTGCTCTTGCCGCGGTGGTTGCATTGCTGGCCGGTATGAGTGTAGTTACCTACGCTGATTCGGATATTGAGTATTCCGAGCATATGCAGGGCGCGAGCGAGTATGACCTGACCGGATCTGTCATTTTCTGGGTAAAGCAGGCAACCGGCGCCCTTGTTTGGGTTCCTGCCGATGACGCCCGCTCAGACGATGAAATCATTGATCAGGCAAAGAACGCCGATCCGTCTTTGGCAAACGCTACTAAGAAATTTGAGGTTCTTAAAGGTGAGGGAATCAAGTATACGCCGAACACAAACGGTTCAAAAGCAAAGGTTACCGTTTCGTCCGAAGCCGGCGTAATGAAGGTTTATATTGACGGCAATTACAGCCACTTTGTAAAAGGCACTTCCGACAGCGCTTCGGCGGCTGCTTCGGCAAACACGAATAACAGCGGCGCTGCCGCCGGTGCTGCTACCGGTGAAGCTGCCGGCACTGTTACCGGTGAAGCCGCAACCATCAGAATTGACGCGCCGAGGAAAATGGCGGTCAAGTTTGAAGACGGTTCCGTATATTACGGCGGCGAAATGAAAGAAATCGAAGTCGGCAAGGAATATCTTTTCCAGATGTGCACGGTTAACTGGGAAAACGGAATCTACGATGAAAACGGCAACGGAATCTGCGGTACTGTTGTTTACAGAATGAAAGCGGTACACAACAAAGAGTTTTTAGAGCTTAAAGCGGCAGCGGCGGCTGATCCCGACCGTTATACCGTAAAAGGTATTGACATTATAGATAACGAAGCCAAAATGATAATCGTTAATTGCGACGCTTCGGATTCCCATCTTGAAACCGATGTTAACAACTTCTTTATGGCTTACCGTTTCCACTTTGCAAAAGGCGATTATAACAAGCAGACCGGAATCGACAATGTGTTGAGCACACCGGTCGAGAGCCTTTCGGTCAACCTTCCGCTCGGCACAACCGTTACCTGCAAAGCTTACATTAACTATCAGTTTGCGGAAAGCGCCGATATCCTTGTTTCCAACAACAGCGGCGAGGGTGTGTATGAAAGCGAGCTTTTAACAAGCGTAAACGATTATACCTGGAATTACTGATACGGTTAAAACGCTCCGGTGGATATCCGTATGGAAGGCTTTGAAAATACGGTTTTCGGCGGGGTGAAAAGCAAATGGGAACTGTTGACGGAATTCAAGTGAAACCGGATGCTTCCGAAAAAGAAAACACATGGTTACAAAACGAGGTTGAGAATACTGCCGTAAGAATTTCCGAATTGGAAAAGCGGGTGGCGGAGCTCAACGCCGAAAATGTTGAACTGAAAAGAGATATTTCCGAAAGCCTGGCGGCGTTTCAGAAAATTGATGAGATTTATAGGGACGCGCCCGAATCAAATCAGCATTCCGCCGATGTCACAAAGCAGATGCTTAAGGGCTTAGACCGCCGGCTTATCGGAATTATAAGTGAAATCGGCGACGTCTTAAAAGACCACGAGCTTATCCGTGAAGAAATAGTAAACGTTCGTGCCGTGGCGAATCCCGGAACCGCGGATGAGAATAAGGACGGCGCGGATGTTGCCGATATCGTGCCTGCCGCCGGCGCAGATGAAATTGCCGGTAAGGCGGAGGTCTTAAAAACAGTACCCGCGGTTTCTGCGGGGAAACCGAAAAGAATAACCAAAGAGGTTATCGAGCGCGCTTCCGATTATTCAAGATTCGGCAGGAAAAGCAGATTATCATTTGAAGAAAGAAGTAAACTTTTGGCAGAAGCTCTGACACAGAACGATTAGATAATGTCGGCGTCCCGCTGGTTTGATAGAATAATTGAAACGATATGTTTAGTAAGTCGACTGCACATTTTTATCTGTGCAGTCTTTTGCGTTTGAAAAACAGAGTAACAAAGGGGGATAGACGGTGTATTTGTACAGTGTAAGATCAAAAAAATACATCAGGATAGTTGCTTTAAGTATCCTTACCGCCGTACTGATTTGCTGTTTTTGCGGCTGCGGTAACAAAAGCCCGGTCGTCGGCGGCAGTTCCGAGCAGTCCGGAGAGACCGATTCAAAGGAGCAGACCATACCGGATTATATCAAAGGGGACGACCTCGCGATGAGAAGCTATGAGCTTCGGTTTCTTTTGGCGCAGAAGAAGTTTAATTCGCCGGACGATATAGCGGTTAACGCTTTGGTGCAATACTCTTTTTGCCATCTGTTTTATGATAATCTGATTGATATTCCGACTTCCGGCAATAAACTGCGCAAGGTATCGGAGGACGGTCTGAGGGCGAGAATCAAAAAAGATTTCGGCGAGGTTAAAACGGATATCACCAAATCCGACCTGTACAATGCGTCGAAAAAGTGCTTTGAGATGTGGGAACCGCCTTACGAAACGGAGATTTTTTACGACGTTTCACTTGATATACAAGGTTCCAACACATACAGGGCGTATACAACGTTTTACACCGATTCTACCGAGAGCGAGATATTGGGCAAGACGGTGCTTACCGTTCGCGATAACGACGGACAGATAGTCATAATGAAGATGACGTCGTCGAATTAGTAAGGAGTATATTGTGGAGAACAAACCGACTTATGAAGAATTAGAGCGTGAAAACGGGGAATTAAAGGATATCCTCGCGAAAGTGATAAAAGCATACGATATTCTCGATAAAGTGCTGAAACAGTACAAAGAAAAAAATGCCGGATCGATGAATTCCACCGTTACCAGCGTTAATGACGTTAAGAAACTGTTAGATAAGTATTCCCATTTTTAAGGTGCGTTAGTTAAATGAAAAAACTCCATTCCGTTTTTGAGAAAATTAAAGATTGGAATAAAAAGCTCGGCAAGAACGCCGAGCTGCTCACGTTAATCGAAATCCCGCTGATTATGCTTGTTGTCATTCTTACGCTTAATTTTTTGTTTACCTATTCAAACAACAGGTTTTCATCCGCAAAGGTGCTTAACACATGGGATTATATTTATTCCAACAAGGCGGAGGAGGATTTTCACGGCAATTTGAATTCGGCAACACCGTTAAGCCCGATACCGAAGGAAAAAATCGGCAAGTACCTTCATATGCGCTCGAATATTTCCGCAAGCGATAAGGAACGCACGCTCGTTATCAATACCGATTACGCTCCGGTCAAAGTTGTGATAAACGGTGAAACCGTATATGACAATCATTATTCCGACTTTCAATATGTAGGCAACGCGTATAACGCCGTCACTATACCGGCATCCGTGTCTGAGGTGAGTGTGGCGATTTCCGTACGTCTTCCTTTTTCGGCGGATGTTACGGTTTCAATAGGCAAAAACACGAGCCATCCCGGATTTGTTCTCGGCGGAGGGATGGTGTTTTGTTTCGCACTTATTGTAATATCCGTTGCTTTTTTTGCCGTATTTATATATTTAAGGTATATAAAGCACCGCAGCACCAAATTTTTCCTGACCGCCGTTTTATCTTTGTTTTATGCCGTAACGGTACTTATTGTTGCTTTAACGCGGTATACGTATTTTATCAATATTCCTCTGTTTTACAATGTTTCCGTTTCTGTGGAAAACCTGCTTGTTATTCTTTTTTCGGTTGTTGCCATAAATGTTCTGTCTGTAAACAATAAAAGAATAAATGTACTGCTGCTTCTGTCAACGTTTCTTATCGTAGCCACCTGCTTTGTTAATCAGCCGGTGCTGCTTCGCGCTTTGCATTTTGTTTCTTCCGCGTTTTGTATTGTCACCCTTGTATTGTTGCTTATCGAAAATCACAAAATGTTCAACAGGCGTATTCAATACGCGAGAAGCATATTCTCAATGCTTGTTCTTCTCCTGATGTCAAACGTGCTCGGGACCGCGATGTTCCAGATTCTGAAATTCAGAAGCGGTTTTGCGTTCTGCAAGCTGATAGGCGGTTTCGTATTTCTTTGCTTTATGCTCTTTATCCTGATAGTCAAGGAATTTTCCTATCAGTCTGACGATGTTCAGGAGAAAATAGAGCATTACAGAATCTGCGTAAATAAAGTGGCGGATTTAATGCGCGGCATCGCGCAGATGCATTCTGAAACCGAAGTGTACAAAGCGCTGGCTGACGGACTCTGCGATCTGTGCGAACATATGTCAAAACAATTTGAGGACGAAGATTTCTCATTTGTGATTGCAAAAAAAGACGGCGAAAAGTATAATGAAATATACAGTAAAGATACAATAGGCAGTGTAAATTACCGCGTTATTGAAACAAGATGCAATACCGAGCAGAATAACTGTCTGTTTTGTGAAACCTATTTTGATCTTGTATTTTTCAAACAGGACGATTTGTATTCGATACTTCATTTTGAAAATATAACCGACGGTCTTGATTCTTTCTTTATAAGTGTCATCACCACATTATACAGTTGCGCGATTTTAGTGCTTGCGAGGTTTTCCGATACTGACGATTACGACAATCTCGAAAAAGATATATTCACAAACCTCGCGCAAAAAACGGAGATAAGCGCCGGCAACAATCCGGACCACCTTGCTTCCGTTGAATATATCACAAAAACCTTACTTGAAACCCTCGGTTATCCCGAAGATGTATGCGATACCGTTTCAAAGGCCTCCATGCTTCACGATATCGGCAAAATCGCCATTCCGTTCGAGATCACGACCAAGGCGGGGCTTCTTAGCGAGAGCGAGAGAAAAATCATCAATATGCATACCGATTTCGGATATACCATACTGTCTGTCTTCGACAGTGATTTCCTTAAACAGGCGGCTCTGATAGCGAAGGATCATCACGAGAGATACGACGGAACAGGCAACAACAAAATCAAGGGTGAGGATATTAACCGTTTTGCCCGCGTCGTATCGGTTGCCGACTGTATTGACGCGTTGACCTCGAAGCGGTCGTACAAGGAAGCGTGGGCGTTTGATGCGGTAATGTTTTATGTGGATCAGCAAAGCGGAACAATGTTTGATCCTGAAATTATAGCCGCTTTGCACGAGTGCGAGGACAAGGTCAGGAAACATGTCGAGGAGAAAGATCAATGAATAACGATATAAAAGCCGGCAATTCCGAGAATACGGCGGCAGACGCGGAGATTCGTTTTGACCCTGCAAAACGGGATGAAAAGACGAATAATGATCTTAAGAAGATTAAAAAGCACAAAAAAGTACCGTGGTATTTTTTAATCCCGGGAATAATATTCACCGTAATGATTGTTTTGCTTCTCGGTTGGCAGATAAAGCCGAAAAAGGCGATAAATATTGCCGTTCTCGATAAGACCGTTCTGATTGCCAGCGATGACAACGATATTGAAGCAAATGCCATTTACCGGAAGCATCAGGGGTTTTACTGGCTGCTCGAACATCATAAATACGTTAAGCCGGACGGCAAGTATTATAAAGCCGAAAGCGATTATTTCGGCCCTATGTTGAATTCGGAGGGGCAGATAGATTCGGAACGGTATTTATCGGAACTGGATTTCACGCCGGATTTAATGTACGTATCGGATGTCTACGGCGCAGTAGACGATACTTACGGCTATTTTAACGATTCAACCGCACGAAATCCCGGAATCACGGTTGACGATATGTCTGTTATATCGTATGCGTACGAAAGCAACGCCACTGTCATAGCGGAGCTTGGAATATTCAACTCCGGATCCGACGATTCGGTTTATTCGCAGCTTTCTTCAATGTGCGGCGTAAAGCCGAGCGGTTGGGCGGGAAGATATATAGTTGATCTTCAGGATTTCACCGATGTTCCCGATTGGGCGCCTCCGATGTACGAACAGCAGGAAGGCGTTGAGTGGCAGTTTTCCGGCCCCGGAGTTCTTCTTGTCTCAGCCGAAAAAATTATCGTGTTAGAGCAAAAAACGGATTTTGAATCCAAGAACCTTTTAAAGGTTTACATCGCTCCCGAATTCAAAAAAGAATTCAAGCATTGCGGTAAAACAAACTTTTACAACTGGTTTGAAATCGTTGAACCCATGGGCGACTGCGAGGTACTTGCGAATTTTGAGTTTGATGTAAACGCGACGGGTATGGAAAAGCTTAAAGGCGTTCTCAAAAGCCCCGTCTTTTGCGCCGCAACCAGAAAAAAGACCGAGGGGAAGTCGCCCGTATATTATTTTGCCGGTGACTTCAACGATGTTGTGGGGCGTAAAAAATTCAACCGCTATTTGTTTGCCGAATCGGTTTACAAATCGATTTCTTTTGACCGGCAAGGCGATACATCCAACTTTTTCTGGAGCTTTTATACTCCTTTTATGGGGAAAATAATGTCGGAAATCGAACCTAAAGCGACGCTGAAAGGCAAGGGCGGTAAGGCGAGTTCAGATTCGGAAAAACGGAATATCAGGCTTAACGGCAACGAATTTCAGATCGAAACCGACGACAAGTGGAAAAAGCTCAGAATGAATACGGTAAGTATCAACGGAACCGAGCCCGGCAAAAACACGCTTTCAAGAAACTACGTCTACTTTGAGCAGCTTGTTGAGGAAGCGGTTAATATGGGAGCCGATTGCATTTACGCAAAGGATATCCTGCCGCCGGAATTCTACCGCGCCGTCTTTTCTCATAATTCGGGCAGCGATGCCACACCGCTTTATATCATCCAGAATATAGCGGCGCCGAAGGCGCCTACCGAAGCCGACTGGCTGAAAAAAATCGAATCCGTGCTGGATGCTTTGCACGGGAACGGAACAATCGATTTCGGCGAAGCCGAAAAAAGCGAAGCCAAATACTTTATCGATGTTTCCGATTATGTCGCGGCGATCACATTTGACGGCAATACCGGCGGCAAGCTTACCTACGACGGCAAATATGCCGAAGGAAAAGGCACTACGGGACTTTGTGCGTTCGTTTACGACAGGATTCAGAATTATTCAAAAACCACATACAAAAAAAGCGTTCCCATCGGTATCGGCGTTGATGCCGGAAGTGTAAAGGGTACCGGCTTTGATACGGAAAACGCCTTTGCGCTCGACGATGTGATTAAGGACGACAGTTGTCTTGAACACTATTCATTCTTATCCGTTTCTTTTGATAGTGTTAAAAATGTAATCAGTTCAAATAAGGATAAATTCCCCAATGCGGCCAACGCCTATGAATCGGCTTTTACCGCTCTAAGCAAGGGCGCCGACAGTAAACTGATGATTGATGGAATAGGTTTTTCCTCCACCTGCGGTATGGAGAGTCTGGCGCCTATGACTGAAAAGTATCAGGGTCAGCAAATCGTATCTGTTTTGAGGACAGCCAATAAAGTCGGCGCGTTGTGTGCGGTGGCGTCCGATCTCAACGATGACTGGTCGGCGGTTTCAAGCGAAATGTATCCGTTTACGACGCCTATTGAAAACAACTGCATGTGGCAAAACGTGGCGGACCCGGCCCAAACAACGGGATTTGTTGCGCTCGACCCGAAAATGCCCGAAAATGTCGGAATCAATATGACCGATGATGACAGAGTGCGTATGCTCTCCCTTTCGGCAAACGAGGGATATTTCTACATTACGGCACAGTTGCTTTATGATATTGATTATCAGACGGAGCGTTTGTTTATCGGTATTGACACCTATCAGCGTAACGACGGTGAATACTACTATTCAAAGGACTATACTCCGACGTCGCTTTCCGGAATGGAATACACTATTCGGTTTGACGGTAAGCAGTCGGCGGGGATTTATGTTATCGCCGGATATGATCGCGGAAAAGGGCAGTATGTGACAAAGGAAAACTATTCGGGTGATTATAACCTTGTTTCAAAACTGAAATACGGAGGATTTTCTTCCGGCGATAATCAGTTTTATCAAACCGGTTCTACAATTTATATAAGGATTCCGTGGACGTGGCTTAACGTTACCGATCCCTCCAATAAAATCGTTATCAATAACGAAGGACCGATCGGAAAACAGACAAAAACCGTCAGCACCAACGGCGCTATTGTTTCTGTTATGATTGCCGATAAAGCGACGAAGGACCAGCTTTATTTGTTCCCGGAAACAAAGCAGGAGCCGTCTTATAAAACATTCAAATGGAGCACCTGGGAGACGGTTAATTACAAAATGCGCGAAAAAGAGAGTTATACTCTTATAAAAAAATACTTCAGTGCGATAAAGTGATTTTTGAAAAAGGAGGTAAAAATAATGCAAGCCGAACTTGTTGCGATACTCTGTATTATTTTGTGCCTCTTTTTGCTGGGATTTGAATATTTATGGCTCGCACTGCTTGCAAAACGGCAGGAGGATGACTCCAATCTGTATCTTGACGCCGCCAAAAAATGTAATTGTATGATTGAGGGCATTCTTTACGGGCCTACGGAAAAATGCCGTGAAAAAGAGACTCAGGAGCTTAAAAAGCTGATGGGCGACGACATTAAAATGTTTGAAATCATAAATTCTCAGCTCTGCTACTGGGATGAATTCGGTGATGAAAAAACACTTGAAAACAAGTCGGAAATCATCGATAAAATTTATGAGGCGCTTAATCCCGTCGGTCTGTGCGGTGAAATTGTCAGGCAGCAGGATAAGTACAAAATAGGATACGCCTGCCGCCGTCTTGCCGATTTCGACGCATATGATTACCTGAAAGATATTTATGAGCTCTCAAAATCCAAAAACAGAGAGACCGCGTACCATGCCGCGATGGCCTTGGCACGGCTCGGTTATACCGAGGGCGTCGCGGAGTTTATCGTAAGAATCGAGAATGACAGGAATTATTCCTGCCGAATCGTAAACGAGCTTTTTGACGATTTCAGTTTAAGCCGTTACGAGCTCGCCAAAGCGGTTTTTGAAAAATGCGGCGAATATATGAAAACGGTTGTTATAAAGGCGATAGCGCATTATAAGATTTCCGAATTTGAACCGATGTATATTGACGGAACAACAAGCAAAAACAAGGAGATGCGGGTCGCCTGCGTTAAAGCCATCGGTTATTTTGCAAAGCCGGAATACGAGCATTTGCTTCTGACCGCGGCAAAGGATAAGGTCTGGATTGTGCGTTCCGCGGCGATAAGGGGACTTGAAAGACTCGGAACACCCGGTGCCGTAAACGGTATCAAGGAGGCAATGAAGGACAACGAATGGTGGGTGCGGCAAACCGCCGCCACCGCGCTGATTGATATGAATGTCAACATTTCCGAAATAGAGGAAATACTGAGCGGTTATGATAAATATGCTTCCGACGCGGCAAAGTATGCGCTTTACCGTTCGGTGGATCTGAATGAAAAAAAGAAAAAATAAACCGTAATTCAGTTTATTGAAAGGATTGAGGTTACCATCAGCTTTATTACATATGCCCGTTATTTCATTTCATTTTTCAACTATTTCTGTATGTCGTTTACGATCATTTTGAGTATTATATACGTTATACAAATGTTCATCTCGTTTTTTTCGGTGCGTCGCGATGATAAGTTCCGTAATTCAAATGATTACAGCCGATATGCCGACAGCGATAATCTGCTTCCTATTTCTTTGCTTATCCCCGCGTATAATGAGCAGGAAAATATTGTTTCCAATATTAAATCGCTGATGAAACTCAATTATCCGAAATTTGAAATCTGTGTTGTAAATGACGGTTCAACCGATAAAACTCACGACTTGATCGTAGAAGCGTTTCAGCTTTATAAAATCGAATCAGCCGTAAAAACATCAATTCCCACAAAGGAAGTGCGGGGCGTATATTTCAATGTTAAATACCCCAATCTGATTTATGTTGATAAGGAAAACGGCGGTAAATCCGACGCGCTTAACGCGGGAATAAACATATCTTCCTATCCGCTGTTTGCCTGCCTTGACGCTGACTCCCGTATTGAGCCGGATTCACTTCTGATGCTTGCCATCGAGTTTTTGAAGAACACCAATACGATCGTTGCCGGCGGTCTTGTGCGTATAGCCAACGGCTTCAAAATCAAGGACGGCGTCGTAAGCGGTTTTACCATGCCCGAAAAAATGGTTGAGCGCTTCCAGATAGTTGAGTATTACCGCTCTTTCCTTTCGGGAAGGGTAAGCTGGGGCGCTACAAATTCAATGCTTATTGTTTCCGGCGCTTTCGGTGTTTTCAAAAAGCAGGCGGTTATTGAAGTCGGCGGATACAAGACCAACACGATAGGCGAAGATATGGAAATTGTAGTTCGCTTACACAGATATATGCGGAAAAACAAAAGAAAGTATAAGATCATCTTTTGCGAAGATTCGGTTTGCTGGACTCAGGGACCCATGTCGCTTAAGGATATCAGAAGTCAGAGAAGACGCTGGCAAATCGGTTTGCTTGATACGCTGCTTGCGCATAAAAGTCTGTTTTTCAATCTGCGTTACGGTTTGGTAGGATGCCTTGCAATACCCTACAACTGGTTTTTTGAACTGTTCGGCGCGGCGGTAGAAGTGCTCGGGTATTTTATTATCCCGTTTTCACTTATTATGGGAGAGCTTAATATGTTCTTCTTCATTATCTATTTTCTTCTCGCCGTACTGCTCGGCGTTATACTGTCGATAGGCAGTCTGATCCTTGAACTGTACACCAGAAAATCGGTGATGACCGCAAAGCAGTGCTTAAAGCTGTCCCTTTACGCCATTTTGGAAAATTTCGGATACCGTCAGATTATTTCGCTGTTTCGTCTTGAAGGAATCCTCAAGTACAGAAAATTGCGTAAAACATGGGGTAAAATCAAAAGAAAGGAACTGGAGAAGTGAAAAAAACCGTTGTTTCAATTGTCAGCACTCTTTTGGTTTTGTTTTTTCTCGCGCAGATGGGTTTTCTTGAAATTTTCGGAATTCACGGGCTCTCCTTTTACCGAAAGAAAAAAGACAACCAAAAAAAGTCGAATTCGGCGTACAGCAGTTTTATTGACAATCAAACGGGCGTCAGCTACTGCTTCAAAGCAACAGGCGATTATTTTTACCGCTATTCCGACGGCGAGTGGGAACAGATGTTTATGCGCGGTGTTAATATCGGTGCGACCGAGCCCGCGTTGTTCCCCGGTGATTTGACGATTTCTTATGAATCGTATTACCGCTGGTTCGGAAAAATCAGTGAAATGAACTGCAACTGTGTCCGTATTTATACCTTGATGCCGCCGCAGTTTTATCAGGCGCTGTACGATTTCAATCAAAAATCCGCCAACAAAATTTATCTGTTTCAGGGTATCTGGGTCAACGAAGAGGATATTGAAAGATTATCCGACGCTTACGTTGAAAACGAAAAAATTCTTAATGATTTTACCGCGGATGCCGAAAACCTTGTGGATGTAATCCACGGCAAAGCAAAGATTCCGAGCTCCCCCGGTGAAGCGTCGGGCACCTACGTCGCCGACGTTTCAAAGTGGCTTATAGGTTGGATTATCGGTATCGAATGGGATCCGAATTTTGTTTTGAATACAGATCTTCAAAACCCGAATAAAAAGGATTTCGACGGTGAGTATCTCTATACGCAGACGGCTTCGCCCTTTGAGGCGTTTCTCTGCCGCGTCGGCAATTCACTTATAAAACATGAAACGGAAAATTACAAATTTCAGGTTCCGCTTGCCTTTACAAACTGGATTACAACCGACCCGCTCACTCATCCGAACGAGCCGCATTTCGACGAAGACAAAGCAACGGTAAACACCGAAAATGTCAAGTTCCGTAATTTCGGACCCGGAATGTTCGCGTCATACCATATTTATCCCTATTATCCCGACAGTCTCAATTATCAGCTGGATTATCTCGAATATATTGATGAAAACGACAAGGTCAACACATATCTCGCTTATCTTGAAGACTTAAAGCTTGCGCATACAATTCCGATTATGGTATCGGAATTCGGTATACCCACATCGCGCGGCCTCGGACACAAAAGCGTCATGGGCTATAATCAGGGAATGGTGGATGAAACCGAACAGGGACAAATGCTCATTCATATGTTCCAGTGTATTGAGGATTCAAAGTACGCGGGCGGCATCGTTTTTACCTGGCAGGATGAATGGTTCAAACGAACATGGAACAATGTTATGTTCGATATTGCCGACAGGCGCCCCTTCTGGTCGAATATTCAAACAACCGAGCAATGCTTCGGCCTGATGGCGTTTGACCCCGGCAAGTCGGATATGGCTTGTTATGTTGACGGTGAAACCTCGGAATGGAAAACCGTGGATCCGATAGTCAATACAAAGCAGGGCAGCCTTTATGTAAAGAGTGACGAGCGATATCTGTACATTATGCTTGATTCCGATACGTTTAATTTTGAAAATGATACTCTGCTTATTCCCGTCAATACGCTTTCGGGGCAAGGGAATTCAAAAAGCACGGAGTACAACGCGAAATTTGACAGCGAAGCGGATTTCCTGATCTATATCAACGGTAAAGACGATTCGCATATATTTGTTGACAGGTATTATGACGCGTTCAACTATTATTTCCTTAACTCAAGAAAGCTGAACGATATTCCGGCGGAAGTGAACGCCAACCAGAAGAACAGCGGAAACTTCGATATAATGCGCTTGTGCTACGGTTATAATTTAACTGTTAAGGGCACCGGCGAGGTGGTAACCGATAAAGCGTACGAAACCGGAAAACTTCAATTCGGCAACGGCAATCCGGAAGCCGACGGTTATCGCTCATTAAGCGATTTTTACTACAAAAACGGGAAACTCGAAATAAGAATACCGTGGCAGCTTCTGAATGTCATGGATCCGTCAAGTAAGCAGCAGATGTCGGACTTCTGGCAGGCGCAGGTTATATCCGCACAGGATTACGAAAGCTTTGATTTCGGCTTTGCTTTCAGAAATCGTAACAGCACAGATAATTTAAGCATTAAACTGAGCGGAAAGTATAATTACAAATCGTGGAATACTCCCACATGGCATGAAAGGCTCAAACCCGCTTATTATGAGCTTCAGGAGTATCTTTCAAAGTATAAGGTGACCAAATGAAAAAACTGACTGCCGTTGTTTTGTCGATCGTCCTTTTTGTAGCCGTTACCGGTTGTGCGAAAAAAACCGGGGAAGCGGGTGCTATGGGCGGATATCCGATACCGACCGATGCAGTGGATTTGCCTGACGGCGGACCGGTAAAGTATGATTTTTACGCCGCCCCCAACGGGTATTTTTACCGTAACAATAAAGGAAAATCCGAACTGTTTTATATACGCGGTGTCAATATGGGGCTTACCGCAGCCACCACCGATCTTTCAAATCCCGATGTTTCATACGATACCTATTGCTCATGGTTTGAAAAAATCAGCGAAATGAACGCCAATACGGTACGCGTTTTTACCGTGATGAACCCGAATTTTTACAAGGCGTTTTCCGATTATAACGAAAAACATAAGGATTCGCCTTTGTATCTTGTTCAGGGAATATGGTTTTCGGAAGATTTGATGACTCAGCTTACCGACGCTTTGGAAAGCGACAAAATTTTGATAAACGCGTTCAAGCGTTCGGTCCGCGAAACGGTGGATATAGTCCACGGAAACAGTGATTATACTGTTTACGGCGAATTTTCCCCCGCTGTTTACGACGAGGATATTTCAAAATATGTGGTTGGATATATTTTGGGGCTTGAATACCCGTCGGAATTTGTTATTGAAACAAACGCGTCACATCCGAACGAAGCCGACTTTACGGGCAATTATCTGTATACAAATAACGCCGCTTCGCCTTTTGAGGCGTTCCTCTGCGAGGTTGGCGAAACGCTGATCCAGTTTGAAACGGACAATTATTCCCATCAAACGCCCGTATCCTTCCTTAACTGGCAAACGCTTGATGTTTTATCTCATTCAAACGAACCGTTTGAAGAGGAGGATGAGGTATCGGTCAACACGGAAAACATTTTAAGTACCTCCTCGTATGTTCCGGGGCTTTTTGCGGCGGTTGACGTTTATCCCTATTATCCCGAATTTATGAATTATCAAAAGGAATATCTGGAATATAAGGATGAAAACGGAAACGCGGATCCTTACCGTGCGTATCTTAAAGACCTTAAAAAGCAGTACAGCGTTCCCGTTCTTGTTGCGGAATACGGTTTACCGACTTCGCGCGGAATAGCCCACGTTGCTTCAAGCGGTTATAATCAGGGCGGTCTTACCGAGGAACAGCAGGGTGAATACTGTGCGCAAATGACCGATTCCATAGCGCGGGAGGGATTCTGCGGCGGACTTTTGTTTTCCTGGCAGGACGAGTGGTTCAAGAGAACGTGGAACACCACCATGTATTATCCCGATGATCCGACAGAGCGAACGCATAATCTTTCATCGGCGGAGCAAAGCTACGGACTTCTGAGCTTTGACGTTTCAGAGTGTTATCCCGACGGCGATTTTACCGAATGGGAGGAATACGACAAAATCAAAGGCACCGATCTTAAAGTGCGTTATGACGCCGATTATATGCACATTTATGCCGATTTGCCGGATAAGTTTGATTTTGAAAACGACGAGTTTTATATACCGATTTCCGTTTTGGGCGTCGGCAGTATGAAAAGCACGGAGCACAATATATCGTTTGACGGCAACTGTGACTTTTTGCTGGTGATAAACGGCAAAGAAAACACAAGAGTGCTTTGCGACGCTTATGAGGATGTTTTCACCTTTAAGTATTCGGTACAAAAAAAGGTTTTCAAAGATACCGGTGATATGAAAAAAGACAGCGGAGTTTTCAAAAAAATTCAAACGCTTACCTCAAACGAGATGTATCTGCCGGATAACGGTAAAACAATACCGCCGCGCTATTACGAAAGCGGGCTTCTGCGGTATGGAATTGCAAATCCGGAAAGTGAAAAATACTGTTCACAAGCCGATTTTTATTATAAAAACGGCAAGGTTGAAATCCGTCTCGCGTGGTATCTTCTCAGTGTTATGAACGCTCGTCTCGGTGTTTGTATGGATGAATTCAATTCGGCAAACATTTCATTTACGAATTTTGATGAAATCCGTATCGGATCGGGACAAAGCGGCAATATCAGCCTGCTTCCCGCATACTTTGAACCTATTGAAAATATGAAGACTACCGAACGGTTAAAGCAGTCTTACGGCTATATGCAGAGTATTTTCGGTAAAATCGAAAAAATAACCGGGTCTGACGGTTAAGAAACGGACTGAAACGGTAAAACCGGAAAACAAAAAAAGTTTCTGACAGACTGACGGCACTTGCGAAAGCAAGTGCCGTTTCCGGTAATTAAAGATTTCCCGCCGGGAACCAGAGGCGAAGAGCGCGGTGTCGCGCGTTGATTCACCGCTTTTTTATCACATTGATTTTTTTTGCGTGTTATGATACAATAACCTTGGATAGAGTGCCGGCGGGTTTACGAAAAGCCGCAAGCCCCGCCGTACGGTAAACCTCAATTATACTGAAAAAGGACGGTGCATCGGTGAAAGTATTAAAAATCTTACGCAACTATCTGTGCTATTGCGGAATAGAAAAAAACGAATACAACGCGTTAAAAAAGGATGCTTACATATCAAATTTCAGGATATGGCGGATTCTTCACTGCCTGATGGCGTTGGTGTTCACTTTTTTGCTTATAGATTCCGCGTTCAGTGATTTATTGTTACGAAACAGGATATTTTACTTTGCCGCGTTCATATACTCGGTCGTTATCACCTGTGTGTTTTTCTTTATGAAGGAAGATTCGATAGCCGCACAGCTGCTGATATACCTTTCCATATCGTTTATGTTTTTGTTTGCCGCGTTCATCACCCGGAATAATCCGGACTTTCCCGCGACGACCTTTATTGTAATGCTCATAATATCGCCGATGTTTATGATAGATAAGCCGTACTTTATGGGTATAGAGCTGCTTGCCGCTTCGACCGTGTTTTTGATTTGGATGTATAACGTGAAGCCCTACGCCGTCTGGCAGATGGATTTCGGCAATATCGCCGTATTTTCCACAGTCGGCTTTTTTATACACATAATATCCAATTCCATACGCATAAAGGAGTTCGTCCTCACGAGAGAAATCAGCCTGCAAAAAGATACGGACGAGCTTACCGGCTTAAAAAACAAAGGCGCCCTTACAAGAGATATAAATAAGTTTATGGCTGATCCTTCAAATAATAAAGGTATCTTTTTTATACTGGATATCGATCGCTTCAAGATGATAAACGATACCTACGGCCACGATACCGGCGACAGCGTCATTCACCAGCTCGGCAGCTTTTTGAGCACTTATTTTACGAATGGCGAGACAGTAGGGCGTTTCGGCGGCGATGAATTCATATTTTTCATAAAAGACGTAAACGATGAGGATACGGCGGTTAAAACAGCTCGCGATATCGTTACCGGTGTGCCTGAGCATATCGCTTTGCCGGATAAGGAACGCAAGGTAAACGCAAGCATAGGTATCGCGATTTATAACGGTATAGAGAAGAACTATTCCGATATATTCAAAAAGGCGGATACGGCGCTTTACTGCGCCAAATCCGAGCGTGCGGAAAGATATAAAATATATAAATAACCGAATCTGGAGAGGATAATATGAATTATCGGCTTTTACGTTTCCCGGAGTGGAAAGCCAAAGCGGTCACACTGAGTTATGACGACGGCGCGGTACACGACAGGCGTCTGCTTGAAACGGTCAACCGTTACGGCATTAAATGCACCTTTAACCTTAACAGTAAACGTTTCCTTACGGGTGAGGCGTTCAACGTGCGGGACGCGGAATCCGCCCTTGATTCCGGGCACGAGATAGCCGTTCACGGCGCCGAGCATTTAGCGCCCTGTCTCGTTTCGCCGTCCGCCGCGTTGCGCGACGCTCTTAACTGCCGTGAGGAACTTGAAAACGCGCTCGGCGTTATAATTCGCGGTATGGCGTATCCGGACAGCGGCATACGCAGATTTTGCAACGGCTCGAATTACGGAGAAGTGCGCGCCTATCTTCGTGCGCTCGGTATTGTTTACGCACGCTCGCTCGGCGAGGATAACGACCGCTTTCTTCTGCCTGAGGACTGGTTCAACTGGATGCCTACCGCTTATCATTTCAATAAAGACCTGTTTGCTTACATAGATAAGTTTTTGTCTTTGGATCTTGATAAGGGCTGGCCGTCCGGCAGGGATCCGCGCCTGTTCTACCTTTGGGGCCACGCTTACGAGTTTGATACAAACAACAACTGGGAGCTTCTTGAAAAAATATGTAAAGCGCTTGGCGGACATGATGACATCTGGTATGCGACAAACATCGAAATACACGATTATATAGAGGCGTTTCGCGCTCTTCACGTAAGCTGCGACGGGCGCCGGCTGTTCAACCCCACGGTGCGGACGTTATATTTTTGCGAAAATAATAAGAATTATAAAATCGGACCGGGCGAAGCACTCGTTGTGGACTGATTTACCGTACAGAAAAACTCCCGGGCAGGAAATCCTACCCGGGAGTCTTTTCGCTTTTCGCTATATTGCGTTTATATATTCGATTCCGTGCTTGGCTAAAACCGCTAGCTCCTTTTTGCTTGCCTCACCTGTGGTGATTATATAGTCCGCAAAGGAGGTGTCGGATATTTTGGCGAAAGCGTTGCGGCGCAATTTGCTTTTATCCGCCGCGATAATGCAGACATCCGACTGTTCTATCATAGCCCGGTCAACTGATGATTCTTCACTGTAATAGGTTGAAAAGCCGTTGTCGTAATCTATGCCGTCAACCGAAAGGATAAGCTTATCGGCGTGGTATTTTTTAAGCTGCGTCACCGCGTCGTCACCGAAAGTGAACTGGTATTTGGCGTTTATAAAGCCGCCTACGAGCACGACGTTAAAATTGGGATTTGACGACGCTTCCAGCGCTATCGAAATTGAATTCGTAACGATATTGAGGTTGTAATCAAGCGGTAAATGCCTGAACGTAAGCAAGGTAGTGGTGCCGGCGTTAAGCATAACGGTGTCGTCCGGTTCTATAAGAAGCGAAACCCTTTTGGCAATTAAATCTTTATCGGTGTGATTGGTTTCAAGACGCTGATTGAAATTCATACTGCAATAAGGCTTGTATGAGCTTATCGCGCCGCCGTGTGTGCGGGAAAGCAATCCCTTACTCTCCATATCGGCGAGGTAGTTGCGCACGGTAACCTCGGAAACGCCGAAAACACGGCTCAAATCAGTGACCTTTACCGTTCCGTCATGCCGCAGCATATCCATGATTTTTTGCTTTCTGTCGTCTGAAATCATAGTTCACCTCCAAGATTCTGTATCTTAATTTTACCACATTGCCACGACTTGTCAAGTTTGAATAACTTTCGATATCGTAAAAAACGAAACAAAACCGAAAAAAACAGTTGATTTTTTCGAGCTCGCGATATAAAATAAAATCATAAAGAAAATCGGGAATTTTATTTGAAAAAGCGGTGGGTACCTTATGAAAAAAGAAAGCTTGATTCAGGCGCGAAAGGCGTATGAAATTGAAAGTCAGTGCATAACCGAAATGCTTGAATATTTTGACGAGGCGGCTTTTTCAAAAGCGGTTGAGCTGCTTAAAGGCGCCGGGCGTATCGGTTGTACCGGCTGCGGTCACAGCGGCATAATCTGTCAGCATTTTGCTCATCTTATGTGCTGTATCGAAAGACCGGCGAAGTTCATTTCTCCCGCGGAGGCGGTGCACGGCGGCACCGGATTTTTGCAGAAGGGCGACGTATGCCTTTTTGCTTCGCGCGGCGGCAAAACCAAAGAGCTTCTGCCTATACTTGATATCTGCAAGGCAAAGGGCGTAAGCGTGATAACCGTCACCGAGAATCTTGATTCGCCGCTTGCAAAGGGCGCGGACGCGGTGCTTAAACAGCACGTCAACCGTGAAACCGATAAATACAACTGCCAGGGAACGACCTCCTCAACCTCCCTCGCGGTCATTTTCCATGCGCTTCAGGCGGCGCTTATTGAGGAGACGGATTATAAAAACGAGCAGTTCGCTTTAATACACCCGGGCGGTGCGGTAGGCGAACGGCTCAACAAATAATAAAAATTTGGAGGAAACAAAAATGGAGTTCAAAGTTTATCAGAAGGAATTAGAGTTACAGTCACGCGGTTGGATACCCACTTTTCATGACGTTTCAAAGGAAATAATTGAAATAGTCAAGGCGTCCGGCGTTAAAAACGGCACGGTCGCCATCGCCTCGCACCACACAACCTGTTCTGTAATGGTTCAGGAGTGCTCGCACGATATCGACAGCTTCGACCTCGAATATTTACAGCACGACCTGCTTGACATTATGCGCAAGATGATACCCGATTACACAAACGAGGGCGATTACCGTCACCCCGGTCCCATTCACGCCAAATTCGGCAGATTCGTAAACGAGCCGGGCGATTACACCTCGATGAATACCGACGGTCACTTACGCAGTGTTTTCTTCGGCAGAAGCGAAACCATGACCATTAAGGACGGCGAGCTTGACGGCGGCGAATTTGCCCACGTTTATTTCATCGACTGGGACCACGTCCGCGCCCGCAGAAGACAGCTTAATGTTACCGTAATGGGTACTACCGAGGACGTTGAGGACAGAAAGTGGAACGGCGGCGAGGTTATCAATACGCTTCATAAATTCACCGATGAGGAAAAAGCGGACGACGTTCACTATACATTACAGCAGCAGAGATAACATGAAAAAAACGTTTCAGAGATTCCTTAAAAAGTTGTTGCTGACGGCGCTTGGCTCCGCTGTTACCGCTTTCGCCGTCGCAACGCTTCTCACGCCGAATAAAGTTGTTTCCGGAGGAGCGACCGGTATTTCCACTATTCTGTATCACGCGTTCGGAATACCGCAGGGCCTATCTTTTGCCGCCGTAAACGCCCTACTGTTGCTTATAAGCATTCGGGTGCTCGGTAAGGAGTTTACGCTGAGTACGATACTTGGCGCCGGTTTCGTGTCGGTATTTGTTCAGCTTTTTTCGTATCTGCCGGCGATGACCGATAATATTATTCTTGCAACGCTTTTCGGCGGCGTCCTTTACGGACTTGGTATCGCTATCGCGTTTTCGGTTGAATCTTCCACCGGCGGTATGGATATTTTAGGGCGGCTTATTCAGCATTACTTTTCGCATTTCCCGGTCGGCAAGATATTGCAGGGAATAAACGGCGTGATAATCGCCGCGTCATATTTCGTGTTCCGCGATACCGAGCTGATACTGTTCAGCGTGCTTGTGCTTTTCGTTTCAACCTTTACGATAGACTGGTTTATTTCAAGACTCAACGTTTCGAGAATAGCCTTCGTTATCACCGATAAGGGCGAGGAGTTGTCGAAGTTCCTTGTTTCCTCGTCGCCGCGAGGCGTTACGATGATAGAAGCGGTAGGCGCTTACAGCTTTGAGAACAAGGAAATGCTTTTCTGCGCGCTCAAAAACAGTGAGATACCGGAGTTTCAGAAAAAAGTGCTTAAAATTGATGAAAAGGCGTTTATAGTTTACGCGGAATCGCCCGAAATAATGGGCAACGGCTTCCATCTTTACAGGTAAGCCGGGGGCAGCATATATGTATAAAAGGAAAAACATAGGAGATAACGAGCCGTGGCTCGGCGAAATGGAGCCGTTTAAGATTTCCGATAATATTTACTTTGTCGGAACTTTTCAGGAGTCCTGCCATCTTGTCGACACGGGCGAAGGGTACGTACTCATTGATTCGGGAAACATCTATACGCTCCATATGGTGATAGACCACATTTACCGTCTGGGGCTTAATCCGCACGATATAAAGTACGCTTTTTACACCCATTATCACGAGGACCACACCGGCGGCGCGAACGCGCTTAAACACCTCGCCGGATGTAAAACGATTATCTCAAAGGCGGACAGTAAAAACGCGTTCGACGCCTGCGGATTTATCGCCGATATGACGGTAAACGACGGCGATACGCTCACGCTCGGCAATACAACTTTCAGATTCATCTGTACGCCGGGGCATACGGTGGGCGTTATGTCGGTGATATTCAACACAACGCTTGACGGTAAGCCGTATATCGCGGGTATGTTCGGCGGCGCCGGACCCAACTCGCTTAAAAAGTGGCACCGCTCTTATTATCCGGAGTGCCTTTCCGACTACCTTAACAGCTGTGACAGGCTGCTTAAAGAGCACGTCGATATCTTCATAGGCAACCACTGCTGGAACAACAATACGGAGGAAAAGGCGAAAATTCTTAAAGAAACGGGCGAAAATCAGTTTCTTGACCCGAACGAGTGGGTCAAATTCCTGATCTTCTGTAAGGAACGGGCAAAAAATGTAAATCAGGATGAGCCGAAACCCGAAAACTACTGATTATCGAGGAGCGGAAAAAAGCGTACATCAGGATGAAAGGAAATCACAGTAATGGTTAAAAATTACAAAATTTCAACACCGTTTTTTGAATTCGGACCCAAGGCGTATTTGTACGGCGAGGAGCTTCTCGCGCTTATGAAAAAGATAGACGGTTTCGCGCACAAATACGATATGGACGTAATTGCCGACGTGCAAACGACCGATTTACGTCTTATTGCCGAAAACACCTCCGGGCGTATACACGTTTACGCTCAGCATATGGACAGTATACCCGTAGGCCGCGGTATGGGCACGATTCTGCCCGAAGCGGTAAAGGCGACCGGCGCGGTCGGCGTAATGCTCAATCACGCCGAGTGCAAGCTGACCCTTGAAGAAGTAGAGGCGGCTATAAAACGCGCCGATGAGGTGGGGCTTGCAACGATAGTCTGCGCCGATAAGGAAGACGAAATAAAGGCGATAGCCGAAATGAACCCCAATATAGTAGTTGCCGAGCCGAGCGAGCTTATAGGCACGGGTATATCGGTAGGGCGCGAATATGTTGACGCTTGTATCGGTCTTGTAAAATCGGTAAATCCTGATATAATGGTATTGCCGAGCGCGGGTATCAGCTGCGGGCAGGACTGCTATAACATAATAATGGCGGGCGCCGACGGCTCCGGGTCTTCAAGCGGTATTTGCAAGGCGAAAGACCCTGCCGCCATGGCGGAAGAAATGATGGCGGCGGTGCGCCGCGCCTACGACGAGCGGGAGAAATAATATGAAATATCTTTTAGGCGCAGATATAGGTACCACCTCGCTTAAAGCGGCGGTATTCGATACCGACGGTAACCTTGTAAAGTCAACCACCAAGGATTATACGCTTAATGTATCGGGAGATTTTGTGGAATTCGACGCGGACGAGTACGTGCGGCTTTTCTGCGAGGCGTACGCCGAAGTTGCAAACGGCGTTACGGTATCTGCGTTTTCGATAGATACCCAGTGTGAAACGCTGATAGTTACCGATGACGCGGGCAATCCCCTTACCGACGCTATCGTATGGCTTGATAACCGTGCCGCAAAGCAGGCGGAGGAGATAAAGGCGCATTTCGGCAACAAAAGGGTTTACGAGGTAACCGGTCAGCCCGAAATAACGGCGACATGGCCGGCGGCGAAGCTCCTGTGGTTAAAGCAAAACCGTCCCGAAGTTTTTTCAAAAATCAAAAAGGTTTTTCTTCTTGAAGATTACCTTATTTATAAGCTTACAGGCAATTTTGTGACCGAAAAAACCTTGCAGTCGTCAACAATATATTTTGATATCAAAAACGAGCGCTGGTGGGATGAAATGCTTAACTTTATCGGCGTTCGGAAGGAGTGGCTGCCGGAGCTTAAAAACAGCGCCGAAAAGGTCGGCGAGTATGAGGGCGCCGCGGTGATAACCGGCGCCATAGACCAGATAGCGGGCGCGATAGGCGCGGGAGTGACGGATAAAAGCACGGTAAGCGAAATGACCGGCACAACCATGGTTGTATTTGCTCCGAGCGAGGATGTGCCGGAATACAACCCCGAAAGCATTGTGCCCTGCCATAAGAACTATGACGGCAAATACTGCCTGCTTTCCTGGACTCCAACCGCCGGAATAGCGCTTAAATGGTTCAAAAACAACTTTTGCGAGAACTTTTCCTTTAAGGAGCTTGACGCCTTGGCGCAAAACGTGCCGGCGGGCAGCGCGGGGCTTACCTTTTTGCCTTACCTCTGCGGTTCCACAATGCCTAAATACGACCCCGAGGCAAAGGGCGCGTTTTTAGGGCTTACAATGGAACATACGCGCTCTCATGCCGTAAGAAGCATACTTGAAGCGGTCGCCTGCATGCTTAAATCAAACCTTGATTATTTAGGCGTCACATCCGGCGATGTTCGCTCAATGGGCGGCGGCGCGGGCAGTGAGCTGTGGTGTCAGATAAAAGCCGATATGACGGGCAAAAACATCGCGGTGCTTGAAAACAGCGAAACCGCCTGCCTCGGCTCCGCGATACTGGCGGGAGTCGGCGCGGGAATATTCGGCGACGTAAAAACCGTGGCTGAAAGAATAGTTAAAATCAAAAAGGTTTACGAGCCGTCGGGCACTGACTATACCGACTGTTATAACGCCTTTTTGGCGGCAGAGGAAAAAATACTGTAAGAAAAAGGTCCTATTCAATGAATCACATGCATTTTGAAGACAAGAAGCGCAGCAGGAGGTTTTTCTGGTTTGTTTGGACATTGTACGTCCTTGTCGCTATGACAAAAACCTTCTTTACCGCGGCAATGGCACAGATAGTCTCTAAGGATGTTATGACGAAATCGCAGGTTGGCTTTATCGTTGCCGCGTTTTACCTTGTTTATGCACCGTTTCAGATAGTCGGCGGTATCTTTGCCGATAAATACGACCCCGAAAAGCTGATAACGATAGGCCTTTTCGGCGGTACGGTCGCAAACGTAATACTGTTTTTCAGTCAAAACTATTACGTTGTGCTTATTACGTGGATATTCAATGCTGTTATCCAGTTTGGTATCTGGCCCTCAGTATTCAAGATCATTTCGTCACAGATAGTCCGGTCGGACAGTAAAAACGCCACGTACTATATGTCTTTTTCAACGTCGGCGGGGATGATCCTTGCTTACGCTGTCGCGGCGATAATTCCGAAATGGTATATGAATTTTGCAGTATCCGCCGCAGTTCTCTTTGCTTTAGGCGTAATACTCAACCTGTTCACTCATATCGAAAAACCGTATATGTTTCCGGATAAGCCACCCGAAATTCCGGTTGCAAACGAAGATGAAAAAACAAACGTATCTACTCTTAAACTGTTTTCGGAAAGCGGATTTTTCTTTATTGTCTTGACCTACTTCTTCTCCTATACGGTTATTCACAGCGTCAAGACGCTTTCAGCAACAATGCTGATGGAAACCTATGATAATATAACCTCTTCCATAGGCAACGTTCTCAACATACTCGTTATAGCGGTAAGCGTCGTATCGCTGTTTTTCGCAAAAAAGTTTTACTATCCCAAAACGGTCAAAAGCGCGCCGACCGGAATATTCATTATGATTATTGTATTGGTTGTCGCCTCGGCGTTACTGATTGTCGGCAATTCACATATCGCGCCCGTGCTCATTTCACTTTGCGTTATATCGGGCGCAAGCGCGGCGGTAAATCTCTTGATGTCCTATTGCAATTTGCGTTTTGCAAAATTTGGCAAAAGCGCCACTGCGGCGGGAATCTACAATATGTCGGCGTCGCTTGCGGTGGTACTGTGCAGTTACGGCATAACGAAGGTTGCGGACGTTTACAACTGGAATACCGTCCTATGGCTTTATTTCGCTCTGCTTTTGGTTTCTGCATTTTCGGCGGCGGCGGTGCTTCCGCTTTGGAAAAGATTCAAGAAAAAATACTTTGCATCAAATACGGGTACGCTCGTTAATCAAAAAGATTTATAAACCGTCCGGCGCGGGTTACAGCGCGTGCTATAACAATTTTCTTGCGGCGGAGAATAAGATTTTATAAGAAACAAGGTACATTCAATGAATCATATGCATTTTGAGGACGCTCGGCGAAGCAGACACTTTTTTTGGTTTATATGGGTACTTTACGTGCTCGTATATATGACTAAGAATTTCTTTACCGCCGCGATGGCTTCGGTAGTATCCGAAGGCATTATGACAAAATCTCAGGTCGGGTTTATTGTCGCGGTGTTTTATATCGTGTATGCTCCGCTTCAGATATTAGGCGGCGTCTGCGCTGACAGGTATGACCCTGAAAAGCTTATAACGATAGGGCTTTTGGGCGGCACGTTCGCAAATTTGGTTTTGTTTTTCAATCAAAACTATTACGTCGTGCTTTTTACCTGGACTTTCAACGCGGTCATCCAGTTTGGGCTCTGGCCCGCCGTTTTCAAAATAATATCTTCGCAAATAGTCAGGTCGGACAGTAAAAACGCCGCCTACTATATGTCGTTTTCAACCTCCGCGGGGCTGATTCTTTCGTACGCCGTTGCGGCGGTAATTCCTAGGTGGTATTATAATTTCGCGGTATCCGCCGCCGTTCTTTTTGTGCTGGCGGTTATACTTAATTTTGTAACCGCCGCGGAAAAGCCGTATATGTTCCCCGATAGGGCGCTGAAGCCGGCGGTTGAGGGCGGCTCAAAGCAAAACGGCGGCGCGCTTAAACTCTTTTTTGAAAGCGGATTTATACTGCTGATTGTGATTTATCTTTTTGCGGGAACCGCGGGTACAAGCGTTAAAACGCTTTCCGCCACGATGCTTATGGAAACGTATGAAGGCGTTTCGCCGTCAATAGGCAACATCCTCAACATACTCATAATATCCGTCAGCCTTGTCAGCATCGTTCTTGCAAGAGTTTTCTTCTATCCTAAAACTGTTAAAAGCGCACCTACGGGAGTATTGATTATGCTTGTTATTTCGTCATTCTCCGCGGCGCTTCTTATGAGTAATGTCGGAATTACGCCGGCGGTCGTTTCTCTTTGCGTGATATCCGGAGCTCATTCGGTCGTATGGATGCTTTCGTCATATTGCAATCTGCGCTTTGAAAGGTTCGGCAAAAGCGCCACCGCGGCGGGCTTTGTAAATATGGCGGCATCGCTTGCTTCGGTCATTTCCGGCTACGGTATAACGAGGGTCGCTGACGGATACGGCTGGAAAGCGGTTTCGGTTCTTTATTTTGTCTTAATGGTTGTATCGGCGGGTATGATAGCGGTAATGCTGCCGCTTTGGAAAAGATTCAAGAGAAAATATTTTACGTCAAACACGGGTGCGCCCGTAACTAAAAAATAATCAATTCAGAATTCGGAGGTATAAAAATGGGTAAAACAGCATTTGTCGGTTTCGGCGAGGTAAACACTCCCGTTGACATTATCGTCAACAAGTGCAAAGCGGCAGAAGAAGCGCTCAAAGGCGAGGGGCTCGACCTTGTTTCGGTATATCCGGTAACCGATGACTACGAGGAAAAGGATATAAAAAAAGCGTATGCCGCGCTTGAAGGCGGGGACTTTGACTGCCTTGTTCTTTGCGTTGCCGGTTGGATACCGACGCACGCGGTAGTGAAGGTCGCCGAAAAATACCGCCACATTCCTATGGTTTTATGGGGACTTTGCGGCTGGCGCGAGGGCGACAGGATAGTGACCACCGCCGACCAGGCGGGTACGAGTGCGCTTCGCAAGACCTTCAAAGACCTGGGCTATACCTTTAAGTATGTTTACGATATTATAGGCAAACCGTCGGGCGCAAAGGCGGTCGCGTCCTATGCGCGCGCCGCGGCGGCGGCAAAGGAGCTTCGCTTTATGAAGGTCGGTATGGCGGGCTACCGCGATATGAACCTTTACGGAACTCTTTACGACGGTTCTTCATTAAAACGCGAGATAGGACCCGAGATAGAAACCTTTGAAATGCTTGAAATCAAGCAGAGGTACGATAAAATAACCGCCGGGGAAAAGGCGGAGGTTATAGACAGAGTAATGTCAAAATGGAATTTCCTCAAACCCGCTAAGCGCGAGGGTATGGAAATGGCGGCCGGGTATTATCTCGCCGTAAAATCGCTCATCGACGAGCGCGGCTACAAGGCGATATCCTTAAAAGACGTCGACGGCATGAAAAAACTGCTCGGTTTTCCGCCCGCGCCCATATTTATGCTCCTCGCCGACTGTGAGGGTGTATCCACTATACCCGAAAATGACTGCCTCGGCAACGTCACCCAGCTTATGATAAGGGCGCTGACGGGTCAGTGCGGCGCGTATCTTGAGTTCTATGAGTTTTTTGAAAACAGCGTGCTTGCCGGCGTTCCCGATTATATTCCCGCCGAAGTCACGATGGGCGAAACAACCGTTATGCCCGCTGCTTTCGGCGAGCTTTCCGAGGGGATACTCAACGTTTCAAAGGTAAAAACCGGCACGGTTACGATGAGCCGCCTTTTCTATGATGACGGCAAGTATAAAATGCACCTGACAGTAGGTGAGGGCAAGACTCCTCCGAAGTGGGAGGAGGCAGGCTGGACGCAGCCCGCGCCTCAGCTTCCCGGTCTTGAAATTTTCCTTGACAATGTGGAAAAATTTGCGCAAAATGTAATGTGTCAGCATTATATTATTTCCTATGGAGATAACACCGAAATAATCAAAAATCTCTGCGATATTCTTAATATCGAAATAGTTTAACGGAGGAATAATTATGGAATACATTTTAGATACCGCCAATATTGCGGACATTAAGCACTGTAACGAGTTTTATCCCCTTACGGGCGTTACGACCAACCCTTCCATTATTGCAAAGGAGAAGAGAGACTTCTGGGCGATTATCAAAGATATCAGAGATATAATCGGTCCCGATAAAATCCTCTTTGCGCAGACGGTGCAGAAAACCGCCGATAAAATCGTTGAGGAGGCAAAGCTCTTAAACGAAAAATCGGGCGGCAATTTCGGCGTTAAAATTCCGATAGACGAAGAGGGACTCAAAGCCACAATGGCGCTTAACAAGCTCGGCATCAAGGTGCTTATGACGGCTATTTTCACCCCGGCGCAGGCGCTTATCGCCGCTAAGGCGGGCGCGGATTATGTGGCGCCTTACGTAAACCGTCTTGATAATATAATAGGCGACGGTACCGAAGTTGTAGCCGAGATAGTAGAGCAGTTTGCCATACACGGTATGACCTGCAAAGTGCTTGCGGCGAGCTTCAAGAACGCCGAACAGGTGCACAGGTGCGCCGCCGCCGGCTGTCAGTGTGTGACGGTATCCGCCGATATACTTAAAGCCGTTATAAGCCACCCGATGACCGACGCGGCGATAGCCGGCTTCGATAAAGATTGGAAGGGCGTTTACGCAGATAAAACCATTTTGGATTTTTAAGAGGTTTCGACAGTGTTTGATTATAACGTAAAAATCGGACTCATTCCCATGCGGCGCAATGCGACAAACCGCCCGAAAGGCACCTTTCTTACGTGGTATTCAGCCGAGGAACGCGGCAAAAGGTTCGTAGATTACATAGAAAAGAATTTTTCGGGCGATAAGGTTTCCTTTGCGGACTCAAAAGGACTCGGTATTAAAGATTTAATCTTTGATGATGAGTCCGCCGCCGCGGTTATCGAGCGCTTTAAGGCGGAAAAGGTCGACGCGGTGTTTATAATAAACTGCAATTTCGGCAATGAGGAAGCCGCCGCCGATATAGCAAAGGCGTTGGGTGTGCCCGTCCTTTTATGGGCGCCCCTTGATGACGAATACTATGTGGACGGTATGAGACCTACCGATTCGCAGTGCGGTTTGTTCGGCGTTTCCCGCCAAATGCAGAGGTTTCATATACCGTTTTCACATTTGCCCTGCTGCCGCGTGGAGAGCGAAGAGTTCAAAGAGGGCTTCGATTCTTTTGTCCGAGTCGCCTGCATGGTTAAAAACTTCAAAGGGCTTCGCGTAGGGCAGGTAGGTCTTCGTCCCGCGCCGTTTTATTCGGTTATATGGAACGAGGGCGAGCTTATGGAAAAGTTCGGTATAAAGATTATACCTATAAACTTTGCAATTATAGAGCAGCGAATGAAAACCGCTGAAACCGATTATGCCGACGAAATAAAAGAGTATGAAGACTACATACTCAAAAACTATAAGCTCGACGACCTGACTCCGAAATACGTAAAGCCGATGGCGACGATGGTCGCTATGTATAAGCACCTGTTTGACGAATACAATCTCGATATAATTTCGGCGGAATGCTGGACGGCGACTCCCGTTATGTTCGACGGGCTGGCGCCTTGCACGGTATACGGCATTTTGGGTGATATGGGATATCTCGTATCCTGTGAGAGCGATATGAACGCCGCCCTTACCATGGCGCTTCTTAAATGCGCCGCAATGGGCGAGGGCAAGCCGCTTTTCGGCGAGTTTACCGTTCGTCACCCGGAAAACAAAAACGCGGAGCTTCTCTGGCACTGCGGACCGTTCCCGCTCTCGCAAAAAGCCGAAAGCGGAACAGACAGTACGGCGCGGCTTGTAAACCAGCGCTCGTGGTTCCGCGCAAAAGACGGCACATATACCGTCGCCCGTATTGACCGGGAAAGCGGCGAGTATATGATACTGCCGCTGGTCGCGCATACAACCGCGGGGCCTCAAACTCACGGCACCTATCTTTGGGCGGAGTTTGAAAATCTGCAAAAAATAGAAGACCGGCTTTTAGACGGTCCGTACATTCATCACTTTGTTGAAATTGAAGGCGACTACCGCAAAGAGATAAAAGAGTTTTGCAGGTATTTTCCGAATCTTAAAACTGACGAAATATAGCTGGTGAAATATAATGCTTGATGAAAAAATGGAATCATATGCGGCGGAGTGTATCGGTGACCTTAAAAAGCTTATAAGAGAGCTTGCCGTAATTCCTTCGCCGTCGCACAATGAAGATTTGCGTGTCGAGTATCTCACGGGTTTTTTGAAAGAGCACGGAGTGGCGGACGTACATACCGATGAAGCAAAAAACGTGATATGGTCAATAAACGATACTGGCACAAACGACCTCGCTGTTCTTATGGCGCATACCGATGTTGTGTTTCCCGATACGGCGCCGCTTCCGCTTGTCGCGGATGACGAATATTACCGCTGTCCCGGCGTTACGGATGACGTAGCGCCGCTTTGCGTGCTGCTTACAGCCGCGCTTTACTTTCATAAGAACGGTATTCTTCCCAAAGACGGGCTTCTGATTGTCGCAAACTCCTGCGAGGAGGGACTCGGCAACCTTAAAGGCTCGCGTAAAATCGTCGATACTTACGGCGGGCGCATTAAGGAGCTTATAACCTTTGAGGCGGAGGGGGGTTACATTGTAAACCGCGCCGTCGGCTCACACCGCTATGAAGTTACGGTAAAAACGGAGGGCGGTCACTCTTACGGCAATTTCGGCAACCGCAACGCAATAGAGTATCTTGCCTCAATGATAGAAGCGCTTTACTCGATAAAAGTGCCGGATAAGCCGGATTGCAAAACAACCTACAATGTCGGCGTTATTTCAGGCGGCACCTCGGTCAACACAATAGCCGAGGAGGCGAAAATGCTTTTTGAATATCGCTCGGATGATTACGAGTGCCTTGAAACGATGAAAAAAGCGTTTTTTGACGTTGTGGAAGAGTACCGCGCAAAGGGTATTGAAGTCGGCGTTGAGCTTCTGGGCGAACGTCCGTGCGGCAATATAGCAGAAGAAAAACTTAAACCGCTTGAGGAAAGAGCGGCGAGGTCACTGCGCGATATTTGCGGCAGGGAACCCTCTTACCGCTCCTCGTCGACCGACGCCAATTATCCGCTTTCAAAGGGTATACCGGCGATATGTACCGGCACAATGAGCGGCAACGGCTGTCACACACGGGAAGAATATCTTATTTTAAGCGAACTTGAACCGGAAATACGTTTTGTAATGGATGTGTTGAACGGTTATTTTCAGTAGGAGAAAGGTTATGTATAAAGAGTACTTAACGAGGGCAAGAGAAATACTGTCCGATATGACGTTGAGCGAGAAAGTAGGACAGCTTAATCAAATCACAATTACGCCGTACACGGGTAAAACGGACGAGTTAAAAGAGCTTATCCGAAGCGGCGGCGTAGGTTCGATTATACTTGCTTCTTCCGCGACGGCGGGTAACGACCCGCAGGGGCACGTAAATGTTGAGCTTTACAGAGACCTTCAAAGAATAGCGGTAGAGCAGAGCCGTACGGGTATTCCGATGATTTACGGCAGAGACGTTATACACGGTCACCGCACCGTTTACCCTATACCGCTTGCAAGCGCCGCCTCTTTTAATGAAGGGCTTGTTGAGAGATGTTACAGGAATATAGCGGTTGAGGCGCTTGCCGATAGTATCCGCTGGACTTTTTCACCCATGCTCGATTTGTGCCGTGACCCCCGCTGGGGCAGAATCGCGGAGGGACCGGGCGAGGATCCGCTCCTCGGAAGCCGCATGGCGACCGCTTGCGTAAAGGGATTTCAGGGCGACGACCTTAAAGCCGACGGCAGCATAGTTGCCTGTGCGAAGCATTATCTCGGCTACGGCGCGAGCGAGGGCGGCAGAGATTATGCCAGAACCGAAATATCAGATGTTACTCTTTATAATTATATTTTGCCCGCGTTCAGAGCGGCGGTGGACGCAGGCGTCGGCACCGTTATGTCCTCATTCAACGATATCAACGGTACGCCGGTGACCGGAGGCAGAAAATATCTTACCGATATTCTGCGGGGTAAACTCGGCTTTGAGGGATTTGTAGTCTCCGACTGGGGCGCGGTCTGTCAGCTTGAACACGCCGGATTTGCGGAAAATCGCGAAGACTGCGCGAAAAAAGCCCTGCATGCAGGGCTTGACCTTGATATGTGCGATAAATGCTATATTGAAAATCTGCCGGACCTCGTTAAAAAAGGCGAGGTGACCGAGCAGGAAATAGATACCGCAGTCACCCGCGTACTTTGTGTAAAGCTTGCTATGGGGCTTTTTGAAAACCCTTACGGTAAATGCGCAAATTATGATAAAAACGTCCATTTGAGCAACGCGAAGCTCCTCTCGGACGAAAGCATGGTATTGCTTAAAAACAACGGTGTACTGCCGCTTAAAAAAGATACGAAAATACTGCTTTCGGGTCCGTTCGCCGAAGAGCGCAGAACGCTTCTCGGAACGTGGACGCTTGACGGCAGTGCCGAAGAAACGCCGAATTTAAGGGAGGCACTCAGCCAAAAGGCGGCTGGAGTATTCAGGTATACAGAGGAGCTTAAAGACGCCGAAGACTGCGACGTAATAGTTCTCGCCGTAGGCGAAGATTATCGTAAAACCGGTGAAAACCACTCTGTTTCGGATATCTCACTTGACGGGGCGCAGGTAGAGCTTGTCAAAAAGGCGCACGCCACCGGCAAGCGTGTGGTAGGCGTGTTCTTCTGCGGCAGACAGATGGCGCTCGGAAACGCAGCCGGCTTTTTCGACGCAATACTTTACGCATGGCACTGCGGCAGTAAAACGGCTTGCTCCGTCGCCGATATACTGTTTGGCGACGTTGTTCCGAGTGGACGAACGCCTGTGACTTTCCCGCAAAAGCCCACGCATATTCCGCTTTATTATAATGTTACTTCAAGCGGCAGACCCGCTAACGGATATTACGGCGAACTGAGTCAGGGAACTTATGACGACGGCGATTACGCGCCGCTTTACCCGTTCGGTTACGGACTTTCCTATACAGTGTTTGAGTACGGCAAAGCAGAGTGTGCGGACGGCGAGGTTTCGCTTGAAGAGCTTAAATCGGGTAAAAAAGTCACTTTCTCGGTTGAGGTGACGAATAAGGGAGATTACGACGGAAAGGAGACCGTTCAGCTTTACATAAGCGATACGGTAGCGTCGGTAATCAGACCGATAAGAGAACTTAAAGATTATAAAAAGGTCTTTATAAAGAAAGGCGAAACCAAAAAAGTTGAGTTTCATCTCGGCTTCGGCGACCTCGGATTTTACAGTGAAAACGGAGATTATCTGGTTGAAAAAGGTAAATTTAACATATATATCGGGAAAGACTGTCTTACGGACAATTCTGCTGTTTTGTATGTGATATAGCTTTTCGGATAACATAACCGGCGCGGTTCTGAAATTCAGAACCGCGCCGGTTTTTGTGTTATTCCTTAAAACCCTTCGGCGAAACGCCGGTGGATTTTTTGAAGAGCCTGCTGAAGTAATTGATGTCGGTATAGCCGACTATTTCGGCTGTTTCCTTAACCGAGAGATTCTCGTCGCTTAAAAGCTGTTTTGCACGGTCGATTCTTATTTTTATAAGGTACTGATTTGGCGAGTATCCCGTTATATCCTTAAAAACGTGATTGAACCTGTCGCGGCACATATAGCACATTTCTGCCGCGGTGTTGAAATCCACATCGGAAAAAGCGTTGATGTGGATGTAGTTCAGCGCCTCGCTTATTCTGTGACCGGTTTGCCGTTCGGATTCTATCGTGTCGTTTTCAATGAGCAGGGCGATTATTACGGTCAGATATCCGCGGATAAGGAGGTGTTTTTGTTTGCTTACGCAGTTGTACGCGTCGATGAGTTTGTTCAGCGCGCTCTCGAATTCTTTGCGCTTTTTTATCGTTATTTTACGACCTGTTTTAGCGTAAAGCGGATTTGCGAGGGTGCCTGCAAAATGCACCCACTTATTCACTCCTCCGCCCGGCAGGTAGCAGTAATCCTGATGCGTGTCGGGCGGGTAGAACATGGCTTCACCTTCCGACAGGGTGATTTTTTTTCCTTTTATGCGCATTACCGCGCTTCCCGCGGCGACATACATAAGGGAGTAATCTATCCTTTTTCTTTCTGTCGCATAGATGCGGTTTGAGAGTATCTGGACGCCGCAGCTGTTGAGTTCGATGTCGGCGTTTGTGGTACGTTCTGAAGTCAGTATTTTCGGCATAACAGGGCACTCCTTTGTTTCTTTGTTGATATTTTAACACAGTTTTGTAAAAAAAGCAAGTTTGTGCTAACAAATAGCAGAAAAAACATTGAATACAGCAAAAACGTTATTTATTATAATAATATAAATAACACTTTGGAGGAGTGCGCCTTATGGACATTACTTTGATCAAACCCGAGGAACTCGGAAACGGCTCTGAAATTAAACTTGAAAAGTGCAATACGGAGCACGATATTTACTGGAAAATGGCACTTGAAATGCTTGACGTCATAAAGGAGAATAACGCAAAAGGCAAAACTACCTTTATGATAGTTCCCTACGGACCTTTGGGCGGTTACAGCGTACTGGTTTATCTCATCAACAAGTACCGCATCAGTCTTAAAAACTGCGTTTTTATGAATATGGATGAGTACATCGGTAAAGACGGCAAATACATACCGAAAACCGACCCGCTTTCTTTCAGGGGCGGTATGGAAAGAATATTTTACAGTCTTATCGACGATGAGTTAAACGTATTGCCCGAAAACAGATATTTCCCCGACCCCGACGATACGGGTATGTGTATGCGCCTTATTGAAAAGTACGGCGTTCCGGATATGACGTGGGGCGGCATAGGCATTAACGGCCATTTTGCCTTTAATGAACCGCCCGAGCCGGGCGAGGCGTGCACCGATGAGGAATTTCTCGCACGTCCGACGCGTGTGCTTTCAATAACCCGCGAGACACGCACCATCAACGCGTATATGAACTGCGGCGCAAATCTCGACGCGATACCCGAAAAGTGCATAACCGTAGGTATGAAAGAGATATTCATGTCCGACAGGATACGGATACTTATGCCCCGTGACTGGCTTGCCGCTATGCTTCGCAAGGTTCTTCACGGCGAGATAAGCTGTCACGTTCCCTGCTCGCTTTTCAGGAATCATAAAGACTGCATGGTTTATGCCTGCGGCGACGCAATTTACGGCGACGTTGTTCCGAAAATCAGGGTATACAACAAAAAATGAAAATCATAACCGGTTGTAAAATTATTACTCCGCGGGGAATACTTGAAAATAAATCGCTGATTTTTGACGGCAGGATAGTCGCCGTCGAGGACGCCGGTTCCGCTGAACAGTCCGGTGCGCAGGTGATAAGCGCGGAAGGCGGATACGTGCTTCCGGGATTTGTTGATATCCACGTTCACGGCGGCGGCGGATACGATTTTCTCGATTCCGCGCCGGAGGCGATAGATACGGTGCTTAAAACCCATGCCCGCCACGGCACCACATCGCTGCTCGCGACTACGCTTACTTGTCCGGATGAAATACTCTGCCGCGGCATAAAAATGCTCGGCGAGGCCATGAAAAACGGCACAGAAGGCGGCAGTGAGCTGCTCGGCTTGCATCTTGAAGGTCCGTATTTTTCTTCCGCGGCGAAGGGCGCTCAGGCGATAACCGAACAAAAGCTGCCGAATATCAGTGAACTTGAAAACTGGCGTAAGCTCTCCAATAACAGTATCGTGCGCATCGATGCGGCGCCCGAGCTTCCCGATATGGATATTTTAGCGCGGTGGGTAAAGGATAACGGCGTGCTGGCCTCTATCGGACACAGCGGCGCCAATGCCGAAACCGCAATAGAATATCTCGGCAAGGGCTTTACGCATATAACCCATCTTTACTGCAGTACGACTACCGAGCATAAAGAGGGTCAGGTGGTACACGGCGGAATAGTTGAAGCGGCTTACCTTTGCGATGATTTCACGGTCGAGCTTATCGCGGACGGTAAGCATATTCCGAAAGAAACGATGCTTCTTTGCTTTAAGATAAAGGGCGCGGATAAAACCGCTCTTATAACCGACGCAATGCGCGCCGCCGGGACTGATGCGGAGCGTTCGGTGCTCGGTGAAATCAAAACGGGGACGCCCGTTATAATAGAGGACGGCGTCGCGAAGCTTGCCGACCGCTCGTCATTTGCGGGCTCGGTAGCAACGATGGACGTTTGTTTTCATACCGCTCTTAGTTACGGCGTTCCGCTTTGCGACGCGGTAAAGAGTTGCTCGCTTACCCCGGCGAGGATAATTGGTGTTGATGACCGCAAGGGCTCATTGGAGCCCGGTAAGGACGCGGATATACTGATATATGACCGCGATTTCAATTTGAAAAAAGTATTTGTAAGAGGTAATGAGATTGTTTGAGAAGAAAGTGACTGAAAGTGAAGCGTTTATAAGCGGTATTTATTCCTCGGTGGCGGATATTCTGCCCGAATGTATTACCGGTGAAAAGTTGTTAAAAGCGGCGATGCTTAACCGTGACACGTATTCTTTCAAGGTTTCGTACAGATTTGAAGGTAACGGTGAGAGGACCGTCGTGCCCGTGTATTTCAGCATTGAGGGTGATTTTCCGTCGGAGGCGATAAACGTTTATAAAATCGGCAACGTCCCGATAATAAACCCCGTGCCGAACTGTGTAGACAAGGCGCATCTTTTGTCTGACAGTCCTTCGCTTTATCCCGACCCGCTTTACATTTTATCGAAAAACACGGTGGTAGAGCAGGATGGTTGCAGTCGGCGCTGGTTTGAGGAAGGGCAGCGAGTGCCGCTTAACGCCGGGCGCGCTTACCAGGCGCTCTGGGTGGAGCTTAATCCCGATTCAAAACAACTGGTTCCGGGAGACTATACGCTCCAATGCGTTTTCCGCTCGCTTACCGATAACGCAGAGCTTTCACGCGAGGTAATATCCGTAAGCGTTAAGGAGACCGCGATAAAGGAGCAGGCGGTAACCTGCACCAACTGGTTTTATTGCGATTCAATAGCCGACGTTTACGGTGTGGAAATGTTTTCCGATCGTCACTTTGAAATAATTGAAAGCTTTATAGAAACCGCGGCAAAAAACGGCAACAACATGATACTGACGCCCGCTTTTACGCCGCCGCTCGATACCCGCTTCGGCAAGCGCAGAAAAACAGTTCAGCTTGTGGGTGTAAAACGCGTCGGCGGCAAATATGAATTTGATTTTTCTCTCTTTGAAAGATTTGTCGGAATATGCCTTGAAAAAGGAATACGCTATTTTGAACATTCGCATTTCTTTACTCAGTGGGGCGCGGCGCACTGTCCGGATATTGTTGCCGAGGTTGACGGCAACTTAACGCACATTTTCGGTTGGGAGTGCGACGCCGGAAGCGATGAGTACACCGCTTTTTTGGAAGCGTATATAGCGGCGCTTCTGCCGGTTCTTGAAAAGCTCGGTATTAAAGAGCGCGTATATTTTCATATATCGGATGAGCCGGGTGAAAGGGCGCTTGAAAACTATCGCGCCGCCAGGCAGACGCTGAAAAAAATATACCCCGGCATCAAGACTATCGACGCTATGAGCAGTTTTAAGTTCTGCGAGCAAAAAATTGTTGATATTCCGGTAGTCCGTGAGATATCCGGAGATATGAAACTGTTTTCAAAGAGCGGCTGTGATTTCTGGATATATTACACCGGCGGCGTCATAGAAGACGGAAACTCAAACCGCCTTATAACCCTGCCGCAGGCGAGAAACCGTATGATAGGCGTTCATATGTACGTTGCGGGCGCCTCGGGTTTTCTGCACTGGGGTTACAATTACTATTACGACGTGCTCTCTCACGGCGTGGTCAACCCGTTAAGCGAGCCCTGTTCTTATCTGCTTTCTCCCGGCACGTGTTTTCTCGTGTATCCGTCGCTTGACGGAAAAGCCGTTCCGAGTCAGCGCCTTAAAGTTATGCGCGACGGCTTCGGCGATTACACCGCCCTTAAAATGCTTGAAGAGAAGATAGGCAGAGAAGAAGTCCTCGCGTTGATAAATAAGACTCTCGGAAAAGAAGTTTTTGTCGATACCCTGATTACCGGGAATGAGTTACTGCGCCTTAAAGATACGGTGCTTTCAATGCTTTAATGCAAACAAAAAAGCAAAATCCGTAAAACGAATTTTGCTTTTGCCGGTTTGTTCATTTCTTCTTGCGGTACTGCACGGGTGATATTCCCTCGCTCTTTTTGAAAATCCGCGAGAAATAGTTGTAATCGGTATATCCGCAGATTTCGCCTATTTTTGATACCGGCATATCGGTGAACAGCAGCATTTCCTTTGCGTATCTCATCCTGATATGCGTTAAATACTGATGAGGCGACATGCCTGTTGTTTTCTTGAATACCTGTATAAAATACGAGCGCGTGAAGCCGCATTCCTCTGCCCACTTTTCTATGCTGTAATTTGCGGCGGGACTGCTTCTTATCTGACCTATGATATTGCTTATGGTTTTTGAATACGGCGCGTTGCCGCCGCGGTTTCGCTTATCGGTGGGCGCCAGGAGACTTAAGACAGCAAGCAGTAATCCCTGGCAGTAAACGGATTCTTTTGAATCGTTACCGCTGAACGCTTCGCACAGCTTGAACAGATAGTTTTCAATTTCACTGTTTTTTGCGTAATTGAGCACGCCGGATTCCGGCAGATTAAGCTTCTTGAATATGTCGCCGCAGCCCGTGCCGGAGAAGTGAATATAAACGTGCGATGAGGCGTCCTTCGGCAAAAAGCAGTAGTCCTGCGGTTTTTTCGGACCGTAAATGATTACGTTTCCTTTCCTCACGGTTTTCGGTGAGTCGGAATCAATATCGATATAGCAGCACCCGTTTGTTATGAAGAAAAGCGAATAGTCCTCACGTCCGTTCGGGCGCACCGTCCTTGCGGGAAATGATTTGTAAGTGATCAGGGCGCAGTTGTTTATTTTCAGATAATCGTTTACTATCCAGTCGGTCTTTACGGAATTGATATTATTTGAGTTTTTTGCCATTTTGTTTCCTTTCGTTGCCAAAAATCTAACTTTTGTGCTAAAATCGCACAATTATATCTATATTATTTTTGTTTGCCCGGTGTTATAATATTATTGAAAATGAGGGCAAATGTCAAGTTTATTATCGAATCGATTAAAAATATTTGTGAATGATTTACAAAATGTCCGTCTTCTTCAACAATTTTTTTGAGTGAGTTCAGTGAGGCAAAATAACCTCTTTTTTTCAAAAGTATGTGCTAATCTGTTGGTTGGAGCGTAAATATGCGTAAAGAAATTGCTTTTAATGATGACTGGGTTTTTCACCTCGGCGATATAAAAAACGAAACGCCGAAGTGCAAAGGCCCCGTATATGCTCAAAGTAAAACCGAGCGTAAAAAGAGCGGTCCCGCATCCGTTTTATTCTGCGATAAACCCGATCCGTACAGTGTGGCGGGGCAGATGAACGACGGCTGGGTGGACGTCACGCTTCCGCACGATTACATAATTGCACAGGATAACGATAAAAACGGAAACAGCGCTTTGGGATATTTCCGTTATGATAACGCGTGGTACCGCAAGCATTTCGAGCTTCCCGGCGAATATGAGGGCAAGCGGATCACACTGCGGTTTGAGGGTGTGGCTACCGCCTGCGTCGTTTATCTTAACGGCTGTTTGATTAAGAGAAATTTTTCCGCTTATAACTCTTTTGAGGCGGACATTACATCTTACGTCCGGTTTGACGGCGATAACGTTCTCGCCGTTTACGTCAGTACCGATGAGTTTGAGGGCTGGTGGTATCAGGGCGGCGGAATTTACCGCGATGTTTATCTTACCGTTACCGAGCCGGTTGCGATAGACCTTTACGGCGTTTACGCTCCGGCAAAAAAGGTCGGCGACGGACTGTGGCGAATTGACTTTGAAACCGAGGTGCTGAACACCTCTTACGAAGCCGCCGCGGTCGAGGTGTCAAGCACCGTGACCGACGCTGACGGCAACGAGGCGGCGCACGCCGCAGGCAGGGCTGAGATAGCGCCGCGTTCCGGGGCAAAGGTCAGGTATTCGGCGGAGGTTTCCTCGCCGAAGCTTTGGAGCATCGAAAGCCCGAATCTGTATATGGTAAAAACGGTTCTCGTTTCAGGCGGCGGGGAAATCGACGAGTATTACACCCGCATAGGATTCAGAACGGTTGAAATAACAAAAGACGGGCTGTTCCTTAACGGTAAAAGGACGGTTATCAAAGGCGTATGCGCCCACCAGGATTTCGGACTTACCGGATTAGCCGTAAGTGAGAATATCGCAAAATACAAGATGTCCCTTATAAAAGATATGGGCGCCAACGCTTACAGGGCGGTGCATTACGAGCAAACGAAGTATTATCTTGACGCCTGCGATGAGCTCGGACTTATCGTAATGGATGAAACAAGATGGTTTGAGGATACGCCTGAGGCGACGGCACAGCTCGATTCTCTTGTAAAACGCGACCGCAACCGACCGAGCGTCGTGTTCTGGTCTACGGGTAACGAAGAGCCGTATCACATTACCGCAAACGGGCGCTTGATACATAAAGCGATGGCGCACCGCATACGCGAGCTTGATTCTACGCGTTTTATAACCGCGGCGGTTTCGGAATCGCCCGATAAGTCGACGGTGTACGGCGATTGCGACGTAATCGGCATAAACTACAACCTCGATATTTTCGATGATGTGCATAACGCTTATCCCGATAAAATGATATTCTCTTCCGAAAACTGCGCCACCGGCACAACCCGCGGCTGGTATTATCCTTCGGATACGTCCGGCAGGATAAAAGACGCCGATACGGATACCACGAAGTGGTTTTTGGCGCGTGAAAGAACATGGAAGTTCCTTATGAGCAAGCCGTACGTTTTAGGCGGCTTCCAGTGGGCGGCGGTTGAGCACCGCGGCGAGGCGGCGTGGCCTGCCGTTTGTTCAAAGTCCGGCGCTATCGATCTGTTCTGTCAGAAAAAAGGCGGGTATTATCTCAACAAGTCCTTCTGGTCGGAAAGCCCGATGGTACATATAGTTCCGCATTGGAATTTCGCCGGTATGGAGGATGAACCTGTCGACGTCGCGGTATATACCAACTGCGGCGAGGTTGAACTCTTTATTGATGAAGAGAGTCTCGGAAAAAAGACCGTTTCGGAATTTTCTTACGTCTCCTGGCAGGTGCCTTATAAACCCGGCACGCTTATTGCCAAAGGTTATAGGGACGGCGAAGTGGCGGCGGAGGATGTGCGCATAACCTCGGGCGCGCCGAAGCGTCTGCGGCTTAAAAAATTAAACGAGGTCAAGCCGAACGGCAGGGATATAGCTCTGTTTCTGTGCGAATGTGAGGATGAATACGGCATAACCGTACCCGACGCACAGGAGTTTGTGGAGTTTTCGGTATCCGCGCCGGCGCGGATAATAGGGACCGGCTCGGATAACTGCGACCATAACAGCGTGGCGAATACCGCCAGAAAAATGTATATGGGCAAAATACTTATCGCGGTTAAACCCGAAAAAGGGCAGAATGAATTTCAGCTTTTTGCACGCAGTGAAAACTGCGGCAAGCGAGTGCTGAAAGTGAGCTTGTGATTTTTATGATACAAGGCAGGTGTGTTAAATGAAGGTATCGACGCTTCGCGTAAAGAAGTATACGCCGACGGTTCTGGCGTATGCGGCGCGTTATGTTATGCTGCTGTGCTTCTCTTATGCGCTCTTATACCCGTTCGTATATATCGGTGTCAATTCCCTCAAAACTCCCATGGACTGGTTGGACCCCACGGTCACCTGGGTGCCGAAAAGTCTTAACTTTGATAATTTTACGGTTGCGTTCAAGTATCTTGATTACTGGAAAACGCTCGGGTATACGGCGCTTAACTGCATTATTCCGGCGCTTATCTCTTTCTTTACCTGCGCGGTAGCCGGGTACGGACTCGCCCGGTTCAAATTCAAGGGCAGAGGTATTCTCAACGCCATAATGATAATCTGCATTATGATACCCGACCCGCTTATCATGATACCGAGCTACAATAATTTCCGTCATCTTGATTTTCTCGGAATTTTCGGACTCATCTACCGCCTTACGGGGACCGACCTTCGTATCAGCATAATAAATACGCCGCTTGTATTTATAATACCGGCGATTCTGGCGGTCGGAATCAAAAACGGACTCTTCATATATATATACTCCCAGTTTTTCAAGGGACTGCCCAAGGAGCTTGAAGAGGCGGCGTGGATAGACGGCGCGGGACCGTACAAAACCTTTATGAATATAGTTTTACCGTCCTCGGGCGCGTCAAACATAACGGTTCTTGTGTTTGCGATAGTTTGGTACTGGAACGATTACTATCAGGCGCAGATATATCTTTCGGATAAACAGCCGATGAGCGTCGTGCTTTCAAACTTCAATACCAATCTTACGCTTCTCGGCGATATACGCAACCAGTACGCTTTCGCGAACGGTACATTGCTTCTTACCTGTTGCCTTATAGCGATACTGCCCGTTTTGATCTTCTTCCTTTTCATGCAAAGAAAATTCGTTCAAAGTATAGCCACCTGCGGAATAGTAGGTTGATATAAAAACTTATAAAGGAGAATTATTATGAAAACAACACTTTTGAAAATTATGTGTCTGGCGCTTGCCCTTGTTATGGTCTTGGGCGTTGCCGGCTGTAAGAGTACCGCCAAAACTAACGGCGACGACTCTTTCAGCGAAGACGCCGGCGATTTCGATATCGGCGGCGGCACCGATAACTCCGGCGGCGATACTTCGCTTAACGATGATGTGTCGGACGCTTCAAGCGGTACAACCACAAAGGCGGCGATACCCAACGCGGATTCACTTAGTTTCAACCAGTTAGTCGCGCAGATGCCGTCGTCTCTTCGCGGCACCACCGTTTATATGTACAACTGGAACCCCGTAAAAGATTACGGCGCCGATTCGGTTGTTACAAACTTTGAAAAACTGACCGGCATAAAGGTTAAATGGGAAGCGGGCGGTTATGACGATTACGATCAGAAGATCGCCGCTATGATAAACGCGGGCAACTCGCCCGATATTATCCGTTTCAGAGATTGCAACATCCACAGGATGTATCTCTGCCAGGATATCAAGGCGGCTACCGGTTTTGATTTCGCCGGCAATATCTGGGATCAGAAGGTCAATTCCCAGTACGTTGTAAAGAAAAAGCTTTACGCCGTAAACCGCAAGGATACCCTCTTTAATCAGCCCTATGTAATGATTTACAGAAAATCGATGATAGAGAAATATAAATTTGAGGATCCGTACGCGCTCTGGAAATCAGGCAAGTGGACCTGGGATGCGTTTATAAACATTCTTAAATCCACTAAGGACAGCACTTTCACCGGTGATCCCTGGCGTACGAGCATGGGTATAGATTATTACTATTTCCTCGGTAAAAACCTCATTAGGTTTGACGGCAGCAAGTATGTAAACGACCTTATGAGCAAGGATCTGAGCGCTGCGGTTAAGAAGATCTGCGATTACCGCAAATCCGGTTACACAAGCTCTGCAATGCGTATGCCTAAGGACTTTGAAAACGGATCGGTCCTCTTCCAGACGTATAGTGCGATAGCCACCCGCAGAACGAATACCTCTGCAAACATCGTTCAGTCAAAGGCGGATGACGATCTCTACTGCGTTCCTATCCCGACTATAAAGGGCGCGGAGAACATTCAGCTCTTCTCGGAGCTTGAAGCATACGGCATACCCAAGGGCGCCAAGAATCCGGCGGCGGTTTACTACTTCCTGCGTTACTTCCTCGATGCGGCGAATTATGACGCCAACACCTTCTTCTGCAACAAGCAGGCATACGAGGTTTACAAGGCGAGCATGGCAAAACAGACCTATTTCGTGGCGGGAGACAACGCGTTGATCGACGTAGTCGGCACCGGCGGCAACCTTGAAGGTATATCCGATTTCGTAAGACAGGGTAACGATTTTTCTCAGTTTGATTCGGAACGCCAGAAGGTTAATCCCAAATACGATCTTGCCGTTAAGAAAGCAAATGAAGTTCTCGCAAAAATGAAATAAGAGTTTTCCGGTTTGCTTTATAAGAAAGGGGAAACTATGAAAAAACTGATAGCATTACTGTGCGCCGCTTTACTGCTTTTGCTCACAGGCTGCGGCGGTGCTAAAACCACTAAGGCGGTAAAACCTTATTCGTCTACCGTTGATACCGGCACCGACGACCCGATAGACGATCCGGCGGGGGATGAAACCGAAAGACCCTACGAGTTATCCGGCGGCGACGATATTATGTACAGCTTTTCGGATGAGGATGACAGCTCCGCCACCACCGTGCTTGTGGAAAAGGGCACCGCGCCCGCCACTCTCGATACCCCGTGGCGCAATATGACCTATGCTCCCGTTGCGTTAGGCGGCGCTGAGGAAACCGCGCAGAAAATGCGCCTTGATGTCATCAACAGTGAAAATACCGATAAGTATTATACCTGGACGGGTAAGACGTATTACGTTTCGCCGGACGGCGACGATGAAAAGAACGACGGTCTTTCACCCGAACGTCCGATAAAAACGCTTGACGCGGATATTTTTCTTACTAATCCCACCAAGCCGGGCGACGCGATACTCTTTGAGCGTGACGGCGTGTGGCGTATGACTAACGGTATCCGCCCGCGCGAGGGCGTTATATACGGCTCTTACGGCACCGGTCAGAAGCCCACATTCTACGGCTCGGCGGCAAATTACGCCGATGAAAAGTACTGGTTGGCTACCAAAAAGGCGAACATCTGGAAGATTACCGTAATGGACCCCGATATCGGCCTTGTGGTTTTCAACCACGGTGAGCTTGTAGGGTGCAAAAAGTTTAACGGTCTTACCGTACTTGAAAAGAACGGCGATTATTATTTCAGTCCGAAGAACGATACCCTTTATCTGTATTTTGATAAAGGCAATCCCGGCAAATACTTTAAGGATATAGAAATAGGTCTGACGAAAGTAGCTTTCACTGTTGGCAAAAACGGTGTTATTGTCGATAACCTTCGTATAAAGTATTTTGCCAAGGGCGGCATCTATTCGGGCAGCTGTATCGAAGATTTCACAGTCACAAACTGCGAACTCGGCTTTATCGGCGGCGCCGTGCATCACGACGTCGTAAGGCTGGGCAACTGTATTCAGAACTGGAACACCACTTTCAGAGTGCTGGTTCGTAATAACTGGATGTACCAGGCGTTCGATACCGGCTATACCTTCCAGGGTGACGATAGAAACGGTCCCGGCTTCGATGATGAGGGCAACCCCCGTATCGGCGATAACGTGTACTACCAGGATATAACGGTCAGGGATAATATTATCGAGTACTGCGAATATGCTATCGAGTTTTGGCACAGTGAACAGTCGGATAGCATACCCATTCTTGCAAACATTATAAACTTTGACCTTTCGGACAACGCTTTCCGTTACAGCGGATACAGTTGGAGCTGCGTACAGCGTCACGATAACGCCGGCTATAATATATATGTGGGCAACCGTTACTTTAAAAACGCCCGAGACAGCAAAATATCGAATAATATATTCGACCTTTCGAGCCGTTCCGAGGTTTACTGGGGATTTCAGAATCCGCAGGGGGGCTTCGATATATACGGCAACACCTTCTATCAGGCGAAAAACCAGCGTAACGAAGGTATGTGGTTCGGCAAATCAAGGAATTCCTATGACCAGAGCACCCTTGAAACCGCGGTCAGTGTTTTTGATAGTAACCCGCGCAAAGTTTTGTGGCTTCAGTAGCAAATCCGTATAACCGCGGCGAAAGCCGCACGGTATACATAATATTTGTTTTAGGAGGAAAGTAAAATGGCAAAACTCTCAAAAAGATTACTTGGCGTTTTTGTGGCGATGTGTATGCTGGCGTCACTGTTTACCTGCATGATAGGTATACAGGTAAGCGCTGACGGTACAACACCCGACCTTGTTGAATTCAAAGGTACCGACTGGACCTGTATGAAGTACACCAAGGGCTGGGCGACGATACAGGAGGGTAATTACCGTTTCGAGATGGATTGTAAAATCGAAAGCGGCGTACCCTGTATTCAGGTCGGCGCGGATGAAACGGGCGCAGCTCTTGCCGCACAGTCAAATTATGTTGAAACTTATGACAGTGCAAATTACAAATACATAATTACCTTCACAATGACTGAAAACTGGGGCGGCAACTTAGGCGCAATGATAGGTAACTACGGTACGGGTAACAGAAACAGCACCACCGGTGACGCGGTATTTGCCTGCGCCAATCCTACGCTTTATCTCTTAGACGGCGAGGGCAACCCCACCGGTTCCTCGCTTATAAACACCTTTGCGAGCGATTATTACAGCACTTCGCGTGCCGGCAACAAGTGGAACAGAAGAAACTTTTCTTCCACTACCGCAACCTGCACTTCACCGATACCGGATGGCTTCTTCAGCCCTGCACCGGCTGCGGTTGTTTCCGATTTGGTAACCTTTGATCATACGCAAAACAATTATTCCCGCTTCCTTTACAGAGCACCGTATAAGACTCAGGCGGCGGGCAACTACCGCTTTACAATGAAGTGCAAGATATCAAGCGGTACGCCTACAATAAATGTTGGTTCCGCTGACTACGGCGGCAACAGCTTTACGCATACAGACGCGTTCAAAAACTACACCGCGACTTATGACGAAGATAACTATCAGTATATAATCACATTTACCTTTGACGAGCCTTTTACCGGGAGTGACAGAATAGGCGTTTGCATAGGCAACTATGGTACTGACGGCGATTTTGCCTGCGCATACCCGGAACTCTATCTTTTAGACGGCGAGGGCAACCCCACCGGTGATAATCTTATCAATACATTTGCTTCAGATTATTATAGTTCATCTGCCGCTATGCTTAAATGGGAAAGGCGCGGCAATTACACCTGCTCGGAAATTCCCGAAGGCTTTTTTGATCCCTCGGTCGCTTGCACCCATGAATCCAAGCATCTTGTCGAAGCCGTAGATTCAACCTGCACCACTCCCGGTCACGATGATTACTATGCTTGCGACAATTGCGACGCTATATTTGATTCTGAAGGTAACGAAATCACTTTAGCCGACGTTGAATGGGAGCTTGATCCCGATGTTCATGAGGATGAAGAGGTTATACCTGAGCTTCCCTCGACCTGCAAGACTCACGGTCATACCGCTTACGTCGTGTGCAGCGGCTGCGGCACGATACTGCAGGGCTCAAATGACGAACTTCCGCTTGACCCCGATAACCACGCGGGAGAGGGCACCGAGATAAGAGACGCCATTAAAGCCACCGACCATTCTACCGGCTATACCGGTGATACCTATTGCCTCGGCTGCGGCGTTAAACTGAAAAGCGGTGAAGAAACCCCCGTTATTATTAAAAGGATGTATCATTTCCTTCCCGGTGAGGACGGCTATCAGGTAATCTGCTATAAGATGAGCGGAACCTTCCCCGCGGGCAAATACCGTTTCACCATTGATGAACTTGCGGTAACGGGCGTAAAATCTTACGTATCGCTCCGCGTAAAAGGTCCCGATTATGGCACCGGCGTTGAGAAAGTAACCGATTCCGACGTACTTGATACGGAAAATAATAAGCGTACGATTGTATTCCAGCTTTGGAACGCGAAGGACGACGGCGCACTCATTATGATAGGTAACTACGGAAACGGTACGAATATGGAAACATATTACGCAAACCCCGAGCTCTATCTTTTAGACGCGGAAGACAACCCGACCGGCGAAAACCGCCTGGGTGAGTTTACCGAGGATAACTCCGTTTTGAAGTACAACACCAGCAGAGCAAACGCCGAAGTCGGCAAGTGGACGGGACTTAACTGGACTTCTGCAAGAATTCAGCTTGAAAACTACAACCCCGTAACCTTCGGCAGCGAGTGCGCTCACTTTGTTAAAACTCCGGTTGAGGCAAAAGCTTCCACCTGCAAAACGCAGGGCAATATAGCGTATGTTGCCTGCGAGGCATGCGGCGCTTACTTTGACGCGGAAGGCAACGAGCTTACAGCCGACCAGGTTCTCTTGCCGCTTGATCCCGAAAATCACGAGGGCGAGGGCACAGAAACCCGCGATAAGGTTGCCGCTACCCGCACTACTGACGGCTACTCCGGCGATATCTACTGCCTCGGCTGCAACGCCAAACTTGAGGACGGCGCGGTTATTTACGCGGGTTCATGGCTTCATAGAATGTTAGGTTGGTCCGGCGAGACCGTAAAGTCTTACACAAGGTTATTATACCGTCCGGATTCCGGCGCGTTAGAGCCCGGCGCCACCTACACCTTCTCTATGGACTTAGACCTTCAGAATCCTGAGGATGAGGCATACTTCTGGCGCATTTATTACAGAACGAATTCTAATTCCGACGGCTTTACGCGTATACCTCACGCTAACTTTGATATCAAGAAAACTCAACTTACTCACGGCTACCATTATGAAGTAACCTTTACCGTTCCGGATGATTGTCTCGATTACGATAACATACTTTTCAGATTCGGCGATTGCGGACTTAACGGTTATGCTCCGCAGATGCTTTTTGCCAATCTTGACCTTTGGAAGCTTGACGGCGAGGGCGCGAAATCCGAGCAGATAGCGCTTGATTTACCGACGGTTCAGTCTGATATTATCCCTACGGAAGACGGCAACTTAAAACTTTACGGTGCTCCCGGTGAATGGTATACAGTTCGTTTCTATACCGACGGTATCGTATACGAAGAGCAGAACGGCTACTTCGCACCGGTTGAGGAATGTGCGCATGAGCATACATTTGCTGAAGGCGCTGTTGCCGCCACCTGCACATCCACGGGCCGCACCGGCACCGTTTACTGTGCCGATTGCTATGCGATTATCGCGGAGGATGCTGAAACTCCCGTTGCCGCGCACAACACAGGCGAGTGGATAACCGACGCCAACGGACATCATCGCCACTGCGCGGACTGTGACCAGGACGTTGACGCGGGCGAGCACACCTACGAATGGGTAATAACCAAAGAAGCGACAGCCGAAGAAAACGGACTGCGCGAGGAGGTTTGCTCGGTTTGCGGCTATAAGTCGGGCAACAGCGAGGAAATAATCTATTCTGCGCACATCGCCGGCGATATCAACGGCGACGGCTCACTTAACAATAAAGACTTAACACGTCTGTTCCAGTACCTCTCCGACTGGGACGTTGAAGTAGACGAGAGCGCGCTCGATATCAACGGCGACGGCTCCGTCAACAACAAAGACCTCACACGCCTCTTCCAGTATCTCTCCGATTGGGATGTTGAGATTTTCTGAATAAACTTCCGCTTTGCCTCCCCTTAACCGGGGAGGCGGGCAGAGCGGTTTTTCGTACGGTGATTTGTATCTTTCACCACACAGTTGACCCGCGGACGCGGTCCGCAGTATATATTTGCCGCCTCGGCGGCAAGGAGGCAATATAATGAAAACAAAAACCATTAAAAAAGCATTGAGCATGATACTGTCACTCGCCATGCTTGTTTCGCTCTTTACCTGCCTTTGCGGGCTGACTGCGAGCGCGGCCGGTACTACGCCGGATCTTGTTCAATTCAAGGGAACGGATTGGGCCGTTTTGAAGTATACCAAAGGTTGGTCTACCATACAGGCGGGTAACTATAAGTTTACTATGGACTGTAAAATAGTAAGCGGTGTGCCGCGCATTCAGGTAGGTGCCGATCAAACGGGCGGCGCTCTTGACGCGCAGTCGAATTATACGGCGACATATGATGATGTTAACTTCAAATACATCATCACATTTACCATGACTTCAAATTGGGAAGGTAACTTAGGCGCCATGGTAGGTAACTACGGCACAGGCGGCAGGGTAGGTAACTGCACCGGTGACGCGGTATTTTACTGCGCGAATCCCGCACTGTATCGTTTAGACGGTGACGGTAACCCCACCGGCTCTTCGCTTATAAATACATTTGCAAGCGATTATTACAGCACTTCCCGTACCGGAAACAAGTGGCTAAAAGCAGGCATTAGTAATACTAGCGCTACCTTCACATCACCCGTGCCGAGCGGTTTCTTTGACCCTGTAGCAGAGCCGGAGCCGGTAGTTCCCGATTACGTTCATTTTGAAGAGGTAAGGAACAATTATTCGCGCTGGCTTTACAGGGCGCCTTATAAAACCCAGGCGGCAGGTAACTACCGCTTTACTATGGACTGCAAGATATTCAGCGGTACGCCCACAATAAACGTTGGTTCCGCGGATAACGGCGGTAACACATTCACCCCTACCGCGGCGTTTACAAACTATACCGCTACTTATGACGCGGAAAACTATAAATACATAATCACCTTTACGTTTGAGTCGGCATTTACGGGGAGCGACAGAATAGGCGTTTGCGTGGGCAACTACGGCACAAGCGGCAATTTTGTTTGCGCCAACCCGGAGCTTTATTTGCTTGACGGCTCGGGTGATCCTACCGGCGATAATCTTATAAATACGTTTGCTTCGGATTACTATTGGTCTTCCGGTTCAAAAAGTCAATTGTGGGAAAGAACCGGTTACTACACCGTAAAAACCTTACCCGACCATTACTTCGATACCGAGAGCACCAATAATTACGCGGCGCATTTCCCCTCCGGTAGCGATAACTATCAGGTTTTAGCTTACAAGGATAACTGCGTTTACGTAAACGCAAACACGGTATACCGCCTTAAAATTGATATAAACAATTTCGGCTCGGCAGAGCCTTCGGTTCAGGTTCGCACGGGCAGCGATATCGGCACATCCTATAACGGAACGCTTATTTCCACCGACGGCTTCGAGCGTATTTACGAATTTACCGTAACGAGTGCCGGCAGCGGTATAGGTATGTTTATCGGTAACTACGGCAAAGGCACCGACCTTGACTTTGCTTTCAGGAATCCGAGACTTTATATCTATAAAAACGACACCTACGGCACAACTAATATTTTAACACCCTTTGGTGCCAATAACTATGAGCAAAGAGACTGGAAAGGTAGCAGATCCAATGCAAACAACGGTAAATGGACGCCTATTAACTGCAGCTCCTCGCTCTTCAGCACCGGTGTGGATGACGGCGGTTATTTCCCCGACGCTATCGAAGATACCGGCACACCGAAAATGGCTAACGTCTATCACGGCTTCAATTACAGAGTATTTATTTATAACGATACCTCTGTTGCGCTTACAAAGGGGCAGACCTATACCTTCACGATCGACCAGAGAGTCGCGAGCGGCTCGCCCACGGTTAATATTTACGACTCTACGGGCGGAAGCAACAGCGATATAAACAATTCCACGTATACGTCTTCTTATAACGACGCCGTGAGCGGCAATAAGAGAACAATTACATTTACAATGGCAAAAACCGTTACCACGCTCCGCATACGCGTTGGTAACTATTCGGACGCTACCGACGTTGCGGCTTCATTTGCCAATCCTATGCTTGTAAAAGCGGGGACAACAAATAATCTTATCGCCGGTTTTACAAGCGAGAACTTTACAACATCCGGTAATACCAACAGAAAGTGGTATATTGCAAACCAGCAGAGCGGTAACAACGTTATCACTCACGACACCCAGAATATTCCGGACGGCTACTTTAATGACGCTGCTCAAAAGAATATGTATTATATCTCCGAGGTTACCACAGCGTATCAGGGCCTTGAATACAACGCGAAGCTTCAGCCGAGTACCACATATAACCTTGAGTTTGACTGGCGCACATATTCGGGCGCTTATCCGAAGGTAAGTATTACTACATATAACGGCTCGAATTGGCCGAGCGCGACTCAGACCGCACTGTCTAACAACACAATGGACGGCACATATACCGCGCTTTCAAGTAACCTGTTGCCGGCAACCGTTGTTTACAAGTCCTACGGTCATTACGCCGTATCCTTTACAACGCCTTCCGACCTTTCAGACAGCGGATACCGTAACGTAAATATAATGTTTGCGAATTACCTTACAGGCGACGACTATTTCCATTACGGCAGAGGCGGTATGTATTTAGGCAACTTCTCGCTTAAAAAGGCGGGCGATACCGGCAATACAATACTCAACGGCGGACTCGAAATTGCCAAGACAGGCGATGTAAACCAGTCCGACACCGGCAAGTTTGCGGGCTTTGTTATGGCAATAGCCAAGAATAACGGTTCGCGCGATCTTTACGCCAACAGGCGCGTTCTGCCGCAACCGGATGATTTCTTCACCGAAGCTGGCTCCGATGCGCAGAAGCTTGTTAAGATAAACGGCGGTAATTTCGATTATTTCCGCCAGAATGTTCTGCTTGAACCCGGCAAACAGTATTGCCTTTTCTATAAATACACATTTGTAAATGCCGAAAGCGGTATTTATGTGCAACATCTTACTGAAGACGGTGATGACGCTGATTCTGACGCTGATGTTATCAACGCAACTTATACGATAACCAACGATCTTAATTCCACCAAGTATTTAGTGTTTACCGTGCCGAGCAATGCTCTTACAGAGGTTAAAGCCAATACATATATCAGCTTCTTCATCGGCAGAAACGCGCCTGACGCCGGTTTCTATTTTACCGATGTTAATTTAAGACCCTGGACCGGAACTTATTACACCGGACCGAACCTTATTAACAACGGCGGATTCTATTTCGGCGAGGAGCGTAAAGCTGACAATAACACAGCGATAACCGGTCTTGCTTCCTCTGAGAGAGACCAACGCGATACCGGCGCGATAGAGCTTAACGGTTGGAAGGTATACGGATACTATACTTCAAATCAGAATATCGAAGTTATAAATCTTACCGACGGCTTCTTCTCGGAATATATCGAGCTTGCCTTCAGACTTCCGCTTCTCCGCAAGATCCTTATAGGTTTTGAGGCGCGTACATATCATCCTTATGAGGATATCAACAATGATGAAAGCTTCAACCTTAAAGACTACGTTCATACCAAGATTGCATGGCTTGAAGCGGGCGGCACGGCAACGACCACCGCGGCGGAAGAATTTAAGAACACCTACGTATACGGCGGTAACACCACTGATCTTGCAGGTATGGATATAAACCTTTTCGGTAATAAGACAAGACCTACAGGCACGGTTTACTACGTAGACGCCGATAACGGTAACGACTCTAACAGCGGTACTTCGCCGTCCTCGGCCTGGAAAACCCTTAATAAGGTAAACACCGCTTCGATTTCGAGCGGCTCGGCGGTCCTCTTTAAGTGCGGTTGCGTTTGGCGCGCAAAAACAAACGAATGCACTTCGACCGACCCGAACAAGGGCGTTTTACGCTGTAAGAACGGCGTTACCTACGGCTCTTACGGTTCAGGCGCCAAGCCGGTAATCATAGGTTCGTATTATAACTACGCGTCGCGCACATGGACCAGCGCCGGCACAAACATCTGGAAGACCAATATCAATCTTTCGGGTAACTATCACGGTAACGACGTTGGTATCATAGTTTATAACTACGGTTCGTTAATCGGCAAAATGACCCTTAAGAAAGCCGACCTCGCTAACGAAGGCGATTTCTGGTGCAGGGAGCCGAACGGTACTGACGGCGGCGACGGCAGTGTTTACGTCTACTGCACCGAAAACCCGGCAAATCACTGGAGGAGCATTGAAATCGGTCAGAAGCGCCATCTGTGCGACCTTGCCGACAACGTTACAATAAACAACATCTGCTTTAAGTACGGCGGTCTTCACGGTCTTACCGGTTCTAATCTTTCGGCGGTATGCATTTCAAACTGTGAGATAGCATACATAGGCGGCGCTTATAACAGTTCAAGACTCGGCAACGGTGTTGAGCTCGCTCTGACCGCGGCAAACTGCAGAGTTAAGAACTGCTACGTCCGCGAGTGCTATGACGCGGGTCTTACCTTCCAGTGCTGGACGGGAACAGGTTCGTTCCAGAGCATTAACTTCTCTAATAACCTGATTGAAAACTGTAACTACAGTATCGAGTATTTCGTAAACAACGCGAGCGATAAGATGCAGGATATCTATATTATGAATAATATCTGCCGCGGCGCGGGTTACGGCTGGAGTTACGATGAACGTGAGGGGTACAGCAAAGAAGAGGGCGATATCGGCTGCTACAGAACAGCGCATATCCGCTGCACGGCGAGAGGAGACCTCCGCTATACCAATCTTTCGGAATTCTATATTCAGAACAACATATTCGATTGCTCTAAGGGCGCTCTTATCCATTGGTGGTGGAACGCCAGCGACTCCGCGTCTCCCTTTGATTATGACGGGCTTCATATTAGCGGCAACACCTTCTATCAGTCGGCAAACAGCGACGACAGGATTCTCCAGTTCAAGGATGAATCCGCTATCTACGGCTGCAGTACCTACAGCGTCCGCGAAGCGCTTAAGAAATTTGAGGGCACCGATACGCCTGCAAAACTTAACGATTCTAAATTCCTCGTCAGCGAAAGGGTTATTTCAACCTATTGATTTATAAGTAAAAAGATATGTGCTAAACTTTTTACTTCTTTATCTTTCAAACCTTCTTTGTCAGCGGTCGCCTCCGGGCGACCGGCTGACGGGAGCCGACACATATTCCGTGCCGGTTGCCGTCAGTCGGGAGTATGATAAAGGCGGATATAAACGACAATGAAAAGCAGCACCGTGAAAATTTCCGGAAAACTGATATGTATTATTCTCGCCGTTTGTGTTATAACCGCGGTTTCGTTTTGTTGCCGCGTTTGCGTATCGGCGGAAGGCGCCGTCCCTGATTTGGTAGAGATATTTGAAAAAGGGAACTGGACCTGCCTTAAATATACAAAGAGCTGGTCTGTGATACCCGCCGGTAATTATCGCTTCGAGATGGACTGCGTTATATACTCGGGTAAACCCGTTATCCGGGTGGGAAACGATGAGATCGGCGCCCGCATTACCGGGTATCAGACAGATTATTCGTCAAGATACGACAGCGAGGATAATCGCTACATCATTACTTTTACACTGAATGAGGATTGGGAAGGCAATCTCGGCGTTCTTGTAGGTAACTATGACGGGAACTACGGCGGCGTCAATTCGCATTTTGCCTGTGCAAATCCGGCTCTTTACCTTTTAAGCGCAGACGGCGAAAAGACGGGCGGCTCGCTTATAAACACATTTGCCGCTGATTATTACAGTACATCAAGAGCGGGCAACCGTTGGAACAGGCGCAATTTCGGCGCGGGCGCGGGGGTTTGCACTTCGCCGGTGCCGCGCGGATATTTCAGGAGCGTTGATTATATCGCGGGCGATATCAACGGCGACGGTCTGCTTAATAACAAGGATTTAACACGGCTTTTCCAGTTTCTGTCCGATTGGAACGTTACGGTCGATGAATACGCTCTTGATATCAACGGTGACGGCAACGTAAATAACAAGGATTTAATACGGCTATTTCAGTTCCTGTCGGGATGGGATGTAAAGGTATATCATTCCGGAGGAAATTCCCAGGAGGAGAATATGATAAATCTTCGCAACAGTTCAGGTTATGACGCGTCAAAGGTTTTTACGGGCGGAGCGTGGAGTGAAGCCGGTGCGCTTAAAAACAGTATACTGACTTCCGGTAATACCGAGGATATTTATACTGTTACCGGCAACAAGTATTACATTTCTTCAGATATGCCGCTTAGCAGTATACCGGCAAACTTAAAAGCGGGCGACGCGGTATTGTTTGAACGCGGCGGCGTCTGGCGGGTAAACGGTACTACTCTTACAGTTCCGGAAGGCGTAATATTCGGTGCGTACGGCTCCGGCGATAAACCGCTTTTTTCCGGTTCCGCTAAAAATTATGCTAAATCCGCGGCGTGGACCAAAGCCGGAGAGAATATCTGGAAAACATCGCTCGTCGGCGGAAACGCGGGCATTATAGTGTTTAATGACAAATATGCGCTCGGTGTGAAAAAATGGTCTTTAGATGAAGTCAGCGAAGATTACGATTTTTATTCCGATGATTCAGAAGGTGTTTTGTACCTTCGTTACAGCGGAAATCCGAAATTGGATTTTGACAGTATCGAAATCGGTCAACGCAATGATGTTATCAGGGTTAAAAGCGGCGCGGTAGCCGATAATCTCTGTGTTAAATACACCGGCGCGCACGGCATAATTCTTTCGGGCAACACCGAAAACGTAAAAATCACGAACTGCGAAATAGGTATGCTGGGCGGTTCTCAGCAGCTTAGAGAAACGCGGTACGGCAACGGTATTGAAATGCAGCTCGGCGTAAGGCATATCAAGGTAAGCGGAAACTACGTATATCAGTGCTACGACGCCGGAATAACTTTCCAGTCATGGAACAGCGCCGATATGGATACCTATTATGACGATATTGATATAAGCAAAAATCTTGTTGAAGCCTGCTATTACAATATTGAATTTTTCTCTACTCAACCCGACCGCGGCGGTCGCTACACCGAACTGCATAATATAAGTATGAGTAACAACATTTTGAGGTTTGCGGGCTACGTTTGGTCTTATGAACAGCGCCCCGACCACTGGATGACCGCGAATATAAGGAGCTCACAGCGCGGTTGGTATGAGGAGACCGAAAACTTTGTTATAGCCGATAATATTTTTGATTGTTCCCGCGCCTGCCTTGTTTACTGGTGGTGGCATTCTACGGATGACAGTTATGTTCATGATGCGCCGCATCCGGGAGTAACTGTATCGGGTAACAGTTTTTACGAAACGAAAACTATAGACGGCAGGGTTATGGGTTACAGATATGAATTGGCAAAAAAAGCTTATGACCTGAAAACGCTGAAAAATGCCGTGGCGGTATTTGACGGTTCGCCAAAAAAAGTGGTTTGGTTAGATACGATATAAGAGGGGATATACTCGATGAAAAGGTTGCTTAAAAGAGTGTCTGCTTTAATGCTGTCGCTTATGATAACGGCGGTATGCCTTTCTGCGCCCGCAAAAGCGGATGAGGTGACAGATGCAACGTCAACCGCGGTAACGGGCAGTTATGAGGATGTTTCGGCGGCTTTTGAATATCCCGCCGCGCAGGAGAATATTGAGGTTGACGTCGGTAAAGTGCTCGGCGAGCAGAACGTATCGCTGTCAGTACAGATACCTAAGGACGCCGTATATACTCTCGGTATCGAATATAAAGGTATGGGCGAGGAAAACAGCGATTTTACCTTCCGCGTCAAAATTGACGGGAAGTATCCTTTTTCCGAGGCTGAGGACCTTAAATTATACAGAATATTCCGCGATAAAGAGGGCGGCAACCGTAAAGACGCGCAGGGAAACGAGTTTTCCCCCCGTCAGGTTCATTATGAGGGCTATTTTTACGATGAAGTGACCGACGTTACCCGTTGGACCGACGATTGCTATATGTTCGAGCTTAAAGCCGGTGAACACGAGGTTGTTTTTGAGTCGGTTGAGGGAACGTTTGAAATAAGAAAAGTTACTTTCGCCGCGCCCGATGTTTACAAAAAATACAGCGCGCCCGACTCGAAAAGCGAATATTATAAGGGCGACCGCGTTATAATCGAAGGCGAGAGCGCAAAGCTTAAAACGGGTTACTGGCTGCAGTCAAAGTCGGATAATTCAACGCTTGACGTTTCGCCTAACGACGTACATAAGGTTTTGGCAAACTACATAGGCGGCGGCACGTGGAAAACCGCGGGACAGACGCTTACATGGGAAACCCCCGAAATGAAGGCGGGTTATTACCGCCTCGGTTTTTCATACCGCCAGAGCACGATTATAGGTGCAAAGGTTTACAGAAAACTGCGCATAGACGGCGAAGTCCCGTTCGGCGAGGCGTCGCAGGTCGGCTTCCCGTACTCTTATAAGTGGGAACAGGATTTCTTTACCGATAAAAACGGCGACCCGTATCTTATTTATCTCAGTGAAGGCAAGCATACGGTTTCGCTCGAAGTTACCTCGGGCGAAATCACCGAAGTAAGGAATCTTTTGAAAGAAGCGGTTGCAAAACTCGGCGAGCTTTACGTTGAAATAACAATGATAACCGGCGAAACTGTCGATGTTTACCGCGATTACGATTTATTCGCGCAGATACCGAATATGCAGGAACGCCTTAAAAACATTTCAGAGGTTCTCGGTAAGGCAAGCAGGGAATTACAGGATATTACCGGTGAAAAAAGCGGCTCTTACATTTCCATAATCAATAACACGCAAAAGATCGTTGATCTTATGGAGGAAAACAAGTATACCGCTCACCGCTATAAAGATGAGTATTATTCAAAATACACTTCACTTGCTTCGGTTCTCTACGAAATAAGCGATATGCCGCTCGATATAGATAAAATGTCGTTCGTATCGCCCGCGGATAAAAAGCCGTTTGAAAAAGCAAATATTTTCCGCAAATTTGTGTTCTCGGTCAAAAAGTTTGCGGTATCGTTCACGCAAGATTACAATAATCTGTCGGCGGGAAGTGAAGGCAAAAGAAGTATAACCATCTGGGTCAACTGGGGCCGTGACCAGGCGCAGGTGCTTGACTCGATGATACAGAGCGATTTCACCGAGCAAACGGGGATTTCCGTAAACGTTCAGCTTGTAAACGCTACGGTTGTACAGGCGGTGCTGTCCGGCAAGGGACCGGACTGTCTGTTGCAGCACTCGCGTTCCGAGCCGGTAAATCTCGCCATGCGCGGTATGCTGTACGACTTAAAGAATTTCCCGGATTTGGAGCAGGTTCTTGAAGAAAACTTCCAGAAAGGCGCGGAGATACCGTATTACTATAAAGACGGACTTTACGCTTTGCCGGATACCCAGTCCTTCTACCTGATGTTCTACCGTACCGATATATTCAAGCAGATGGGGCTGACCGTTCCCGAAACATGGGATGATTTCAAGGAAACGGTAAAGCTGCTCACAAGAAATAATCTTACGGCGTGGTTGCCCAACAATACGGCTACAAGTACCGCGCAGGCAAATATAGGTATAGGCAGTATCAACCTTTTCCCGACTCTGCTCGTTCAGCAGGGACTTGAAATCTATTCAAAGGACGGAAGGTCAACAAACCTTACCGATTCCGACGTTATCGTTTCGTTCGGCAAGTGGACCGATTTCTATACGAAACTTAAACTCCCGCGCACTATGGATTTTTATAACCGATTCAGAACCGGCACCTGCCCGATAGGTATCAGTCCATATACGCTTTATACAACGCTTAAAGCGGCGGCGCCCGAAATAAGCGGACTTTGGGACGTTGCGCTGGTGCCCGGCACAAAACGTGCGGACGGTACCGTAAGTCACTCAACGACCGGCGGCGGCACCGCGTGCTCGATACTTAATCTCACAAAAGACCCCGAAGCGGCGTGGGAGTTCCTTAAATGGTGGACAAAGAAAGAAACACAGCTTACCTATTCAAGCGAAGTTGAATCCATCTTAGGACCTACCGGTCGTGTGGCTCTTTCGAATGTCGATGCGTTCTCCTCGCTCGAATGGGACGCTGATATGAAGGATACGGTAGTTACCGCGATGGGTCAGATAAAAGAAATACGCGAATATCCCGGCAGTTACTATGTTTCGCGTTCGGTATATCAGGCGTTCTGGAATGTCGTTGAAAACCACCAGAGCACAAAGCGTACGCTTCTGAAATTTGCGGAAGAAGCGGACGAGGAGATCGCCAGAAAGTGGCGTCAGTATGAAAACAGGTAAGAAAGGGGGAGCCGAATTGAAAAGGGATCTTAAAGCGAAGCGAAAAGGCATAACGCGTGAGGATATTTCTTATTATGCCGTTATGGCTCCTTTCCTTATATTCTTTTTCGTTTTCAATATTTTACCGGTTTTAGCTTCCATGGTATTAAGCTTTTTCGATTACGACATGGTGTCAAAGCCGATTTTTACCGGTCTTGAAAACTACTCGCGTATGTTCTCGAGCGACAGCGTTTTCCTGACGGTTCTGGGCAATACGTTGCGGTTTTCCATAGTGGCGGGACCGATAAGCTTTTTGCTTGCTTTCCTGCTTGCGTGGATGATAAACGAGTTTTCGCGCACGGTCAGAGTAATTCTCACCTTCATTTTCTACGCTCCCGCGCTTGTCGGTAACGCGTACTTTATATGGCAGGTGTTCTTCTCCGGCGATTCGTACGGATATCTCAACAATTTCCTTATAAGCTTCGGTTTCATTACCGAGCCGATAAACTGGTTTCAGAACACCAGTTATAATATGACAATTATCATAATCGTTCAGTTGTGGATGAGTATGGGCGTTTCCTTCCTCGCAAACATCGCTGGTCTGCAGAACGTAAGCACCGAGCTTTACGAGGCGGCGGCTATTGACGGCGTGCGTACCCGCTGGCATGAGCTCTGGTACGTGACGCTTCCTTCGATGAAGAGCATTCTGCTTTTCAGTTCTGTTATGCAGATACAGGCGGTGTTCTCCGTGAGCGCGGTCATCACGACGCTTGCGGGTTACCCGAGTGTCAACAACTCTGTTGACGTGCTGGTGTCCTATATATCGGATATCGGTACGGCAAGGTATGAAATGGGCTATGCCTCGGCGCTCTCGATTTTCCTGTTCTTTATGGTGCTCGCTTTCAGATTCGGCATAGGTGCTCTTTTGAACCTTGTCGGCAAGAGTGACAGGTAAGGGGGTACTATTATGGCAAAATTCAAAAAAGCAGTACCCCAGTATCGCAGATACACGAGGTCCAAAGCCGGCAACGTTATGTACTTCGCAATACTGTTTCTGGCGGGTGCGTTTACCATTCTTCCGCTCATATACTGCATTATCACATCTTTTAAGCCGCTTGACGAGCTGCTTATTTTCCCGCCGCGGTTTTTCGTGCAGAGACCTACGCTCAATAACTATCTGGCGCTTCCGTCACTGCTGAGTAAAATCAAAATACCGATTTCAAGGTATTTCTTCAACAGTCTGTTTGTGGCGATTGCTGGAACGGTACTGCATATTATTGTGGCGTCGCTCGCGGCGTTCGGCTTCTCAAAATCAAAGGTAAAGGGCAGAACCGCGCTTTTCTGGGTGGTTCAGATAATGCTGCTTTACAATTCCATTACGCTGGCAATACCTCGCTATTTTATCTATACAAAGCTTCATATGATAGACACCTATTGGGTATATATCCTGCCGGCGATACCCTCGGCAACCGGCTGTTTCCTTATGAAACAGTATATGGATGTGTCGGTTCCGGACGTACTTATGGAGGCCGCCAAAATCGACGGCGCCAGCGTCAGAAAAATATATGCGAGCGTAATAATGCCGATACTCAAACCCGCGTGGATGACAATGCTTTTGCTTTCCTTCCAGGAAATGTGGACTATCATCCCGCAGGGTACGATATTCAGCGAGCAGTTAAAGACACTGCCGCAGGTAATGTCCTCGATTTCCGCGGGCGGAATTGCGAGGTCGGGCAGCGCGATGGCGGTTACGGTGCTCTTAATGATACCGCCGATAATAGTTTTCCTGTTTTCTCAAAGTAACGTTATGGAAACGATGAGCACATCAGGTATTAAGGAGTAAATCGAAAGGACGGGGTAAATATGAAAAGAATTGCAGCAATTATTTTGACTGTACTCTTTTTCTGTGCGTCATTTTCTTTCTCCGTCTGTGCGGAACCTACTGATGCGTTCACACACGTTGAAAAGGAAAACGGCCAGTATAAGTCAATTACGGCGCGTGAGATGTACCGTTCCACAAAGGTTTTAAGAGCGAGTACATACGGGCTTAAAGAGTCCTTTATGGGCATAAGTGATATTGCCGTTGATGAAAATGAAAACGTATATCTGCTTTTGGGTGAGCGTTCATCTATTGTTGTTCTTAACCCGGATTACTCCTATAACAGGACGGTAACCATAAAAGATGAAGAGGATTACGGAGTCGATTTCAATATGGCGCAGGGTCTGTTCGTTGAAAAGGGAACGGGCGACCTGTATATCTGCGATACCGATAACTCGCAGATAATAGTCGCCGATAAAGACGGCAACCTGAAAACCACGATACAGTGTCCCGATACTCCGCTTATTGATGAAACAAGCTTCATGCCTTACCGCCTTGTCAAGGATAACGACGGCTATATGTACGTTATAAGTCAGGGTTGTGTTTACGGCGCTCTTTCATATGACCCGGAGGGTAATTTCCTCGGATTTTACGGTGCGAATACCGTTAAGGCGTCCGCGCTTGACACGCTTTCGTTTTTATGGGATAAGCTGACCAAGACCGACGCTAAAAAATCGTACAGCGCAAAAACCGTACCGTCGGCGTTCGTTGACCTCGCGCTTGACAGCGAGGGTTATATGGTCACCTGCACGAGTATGCTTATGGACGAAGACCTCGGCACCGGGCAGATAAGAAAACTGTCGCCGGGCGGCGGCGATATTCTTTACAAGCGCGCTACCGACGGTACAAGTCAGGCTTCAAATTCTTTCAATTTCCTTGAATCAAAGGTTGTCAAGCAGGGCAAGGATACGCGCAAACAGGATTTAGGCGCTATTGATACGGATGAAAGCGATTTTATATACGCGTTAGACAGAACGTTCGGTCTGATTTATGTTTATGACAGTGAGTGTAATCTTTTAGGCGGCTTCGGCGGACTTTCCAAAAACCCGATGAGAATGGGAATGTTCTATAAGCCGGTTTCGCTCGCCGTAAAGGGCGACGCTATACTGGTCGCGGACGTCGAAGAAATGTCGGTCACGGTTTTTGAAGCCACCGATTACGGCAAGTGCCTTAAAGCGGCGCAGTCGGCATATATCAAAGGCGATTACGAGGGCTCAAAGGACCTTTGGAACAAGGTGCTCGCCTACGACGCCGGCAATCAGTTGGCTTTCAGAGGTCTCGCCATGGTTGCGCTGACCGAAGAAAACTATGAGCTCGCACTCGATTACGCGAAGAAGGGTCTTGACTATTCAGTTTACGACCTTGCGTGGCAAAAGGTTCTCGCTAAAAGAGTGTCCGATAATTTCGCCTTTATATTTATCGGCTTCATACTGGTCGTAGGCGGACTTATTACTCTGTTTGTCGTTCTGAAAAAGAAAAACAAGGTTCTTATAAGCAATATAAAAGTGAAAACCGCGTTGCGGTGTTCTACCCACCCCTTCGATTCGTTTAATGACGTTAAGTATAAAGGGTACGGTTCGGTCTGGATAGCCGTTGTGCTTTCGGTGCTTTTATACATAGGCAAAATGCTGCAGAAAACGGCGGCGGGTTTCCTGTTTATGAAGAGCGCGCCTCGGGATTACAACATGTTCGTGACGGTTTTGACATCCGCGGGCATAGTTCTCATATGGTCGGTATCCAACTGGCTCGTTGCGTGCCTTTCCGACGGAAAAGGCAGATTCAAGGAAATTTACATCGCTACCAATTACGCTTTGATACCTTACATAATTTATACCTATATAAGCGTGATAGCGTCGCACTTTGTCTCACTTACGGGCATAGCGATTCTGAACGGTATTTCGACCGCGGTACTGCTCTTTACCTTCTTCTTGCTTGCCATCGCGATAATGACGGTCAACGAATACGACTTCTTCAAATTCCTCGGAACCGCGATAGTCAGTATTCTGTTTATAGTGCTGATGGCGTTCGTTGTGGTGCTTGTTGTGACTTTGTCGCAGCAGATAATCAAATTCTTTACTACGATTTTTACCGAAATGTTCTACAGATAAGCATTGAAAGGGTGATGCGGGATGAAAAAGATTATAAGTGTGTTTTTAGCCGTGCTTATTCCGGTATTATGCCTTTCTGGTTGCTTCGGAAAGAAAAAGGGCTCGGTTTACGATAAAAATTCCAAGTGTCCGGTTTTGGAATCCGGAACGGTGGCTGAAAACGATTCTTTTGAGCTATCGTTCAATTCGGAAGTAAATTCCGTTTCGCTCCTTTGCAAAGAAGACGAAAGCGTTTGGTCAACCTATCCGGACGACGCGACCGACCCGGAGGAAACCTCGACAATATGGGTTCGCGTTCAGGACAATAATGAAAAAAGAGAGAACAAGATAGGCGTTGATTCGGCACAGCGCGTCGGCTCACAGAAAATCGAAAACGGCGTTAAAATCACATATTATTTTGATGAACACGAGATATCGATCCCCGTGTGCTACACTTTAAGGGAAGATTCAATGCTTGTATCGATAGACGGCTCCGAAATATGTCAGAGCCAAAAGCGCTACTGCATTATAGCGGTGCAGCCGTCGCCCATGCTTTGCCGCGTTTCGGTTGAGGCGCCGGATTCGTATCTCTTCCTTACTCACGGCATTGGCGGAATAGTCGATAACAGGTACAGCACAGAGCGCGCGATGTCTTACAGCGAGTTCGGTAATTCCAACATTGCCAGTATGACCATTGAATCTCAAAGCAATTCGCCCGAGTCCTGCAGATGCAAGTGCTTCGGCGTAAAGAACGGTAAAAGCGCGGCGTTCTGCATCGGCGAGTCTACTCCCGGCGCGTTTTCCATAAATATGCTCGCGGGCGATAAATCAAAACTGTATTCTATCGCTTATCCGAGCTTCTTCTTTACGGATTTTGACTATTATTACGGCGTTTCAAGGGCTGACGGCCAACTCAAACAGGTTTCAGACCTTTATACCGGCACCGTATCCATGGGCTTTTATCCGCTTTCGGGTGAAGACGCGGACTATAACGGTATGGCAAAATGCTACCGTAATTACCTTATAAAGGCAGGTTATATAAGCGAGGGTAAGACGGCGGGCAACTCTTCGCCGTACAGCGTTACGTATCTTGGCGGAGTAGAGGTTAAGGAGAATGTACTGGGCGCCTCTACTACCGAACTTAAAGTTATGACGAGTATTGACGACGCCAGAAGCTTTACCGAAAAACTCTGTAAAGAAACCGGTTATACGCCTGTTGTACGCCTTGCCGGATACGGTAACACGGGTATCAATATAGGTGAAATTGCCGGCGGTTATACGCTCGCTTCAAAACTCGGAAAAGATTCCGCGCGCAAGGACTTTGAAGAATATATCAAATCAAAAAAATCGCTTCTCTTTACGGATTTCGGTGTGATATTTTACAGAAAATCCGGCTCCGGATTCTCGTATTCCGCCTCCGCCGCGAAAACGGCTATTCACCATGTGGCGGAACAATCGCCTGTAAATACTCCGATGCGCGACTTTAACGCGGAACTGAAATACCGCCTTCTTTCAAGAGATAATCTTATTAAAGCGGTCGAAAAGCTTACGAAATTCGCGGATAAGCACGATATTTCCGGTGTTTCGTTTAACGACCTCGGCAGCGTATTTTATTCCGATTACAGCAACGGCACAAAGTACGGCGTATGCGCGAAAATCGATACCGATACCGTGGATTGTCTTACAAGTTTAAGTGAAGCGGGACACAGCGTTGCAGTGTCCGGCGGCGCCTTTTTCTCCACCGGCGTTTCGGATGTTGTGTTTGACGCGCCGACAGAGCCCTCCGGCAGGCTGATGTATAAAAAAGAGATACCGTTTTATCAGATGGTATTCCACGGCGTAACGCCGATTTACAGCACTTCGGTAAACACCGCCGCGGATATTAAATACAATACAATGCTCGCGGCGTCATCCGGCTCCGGCATCGGATTTTCGTTTATCAACAACTATGATTCCTCTTTTGAAAATACCGAGGGTTACAAGCTTTACGCCATGAAGTTTGACAGTAATTACGAAATTGTCAAATCAATCCTCGATAAGTACGCCGGTATTTATAACAGCGTTTCAAATTCAAAAATTCTGCGTTATGATATTCTTGAAAACGAAATAACAAAAACGACTTTTGAGAACGGCGTTTGCATTTATGCCAATCATTCTGCATATCCGCAAGAGTCACCTGTGGGTATAATTGAAGGATACGACTATGTTACGGGCGGTGAATCGGATCGATGAAACAAAAAAAGAAAAGCAGGGGACTTGAATCTTTACGCGCGCGTCACGGATATCTGTTCGTGTCGCATTGGATGCTCGGGTTGCTGTTATTTTTCGTTATCCCGACGATAAGTTCAATAGTGTACGCGTTCAGCAATATTTCGATAGTCGCAACGGGATTCAAGCTTAAATTCGTGGCGCTGGCGAATTTTAAGGAGATACTTTTTGAAAATCCGGATTATGTTGACAGTATCAGGGATTCTTTGAGTTCCATGTTCTATTCTTTGCCGATGGTCGTGGCTTTAAGTCTTATACTTGCGGTTCTTCTCAACCAGCGGTACCCCGGCAGAACGTTTTTCAGAATAGTGTTCTTCCTGCCCGTGATAATTTCGTCTTCGGTCATAGTAAAACTGCTTGAAGATCCGAGCGTAAACGCCTCGGTATTCAGTATCAGCAGTGACGGCGAAAGCTTCCTTAATTTTGAGGAGATACTTACCGAAATGGCGTTGCCGGAGCAGTTGAACGGCATTCTCTCCTTCTTCCTTACCAATGCCGTCAATCTTACCTGGAACTGCGGTGTACAGACCATTCTGTTCTTGGCGGGACTTCAAAGCATCCCCGGCTCACTCTACGAGGTTTCTAAAATCGAGGGAGCAAACAAATGGGAAGAGTTCTGGAAGATAACCGTACCGATGTTAAGGCACGTTCTCTCTCTGGTAATTATTTATACGATGATATCGCTGTTTACCGCGGCTACCAACCCGATAATGGTGAGCGCCATTAAATTCATGGGCGGTATGGATTACGGCGTGGCTTCCGCGATGCTTTGGTTCTACTTTGTAATCGTACTTGTTGTCATCGGTATCGCGTTGGCGCTCTATAACCGCTACTGTGTTAAGAAATGGGATTAAATACCCATATAATATAAACCCGCATATTAAACGTATAGGGATGTCCGGATTTTTTTATACCGAGTTAAAAGGAGATCATTATGAAAGCAAAATTTTTCAAAGGTGCAGTAAGTCTTTTGATGTCAGCATGTCTGATTTGCTCGCTGCTGTTCTGTCTTGTTTCGTTACCTATAAGCGCAGAGTCATCAAAAATGCTTGTGTGGGATGAGGTGCCGATGTATTCGCGTCTGCACTACCGCCCGAACACAGGTGACTTTGTCGCGGGTGCGAAGTATATGTATTCGTTTGATTTTGACAATCTGACGAAAACGGATGAAGCAAATCTTTGGGGAATCTTTTACAGGACGACCGAGGTTGAAGACCAAAACACCTTCCGGCGTATTCCGCACGCGAATCTTGATATAAAGAAGAGCGAAATTGCTAACGGTAATCACTATGATATAACTTTTACCGTGCCGGACGATTGCTATGAAAAGGAAAATATTCTCTTTAAGTACGGCGATATAACGAGTAACGGTTATATACAGACCATGAGAATAGGTAATCTCGATCTCTGGAAGTTAGACGATAAAGGCGAGAAGACCACCCAAATCCCCTTGAGTTTGCCTGATTCGACAGGCGCCATCAGTATAGTTAAAACCGATAACAATCTTAAATATTACGGTCCCTACGGCAAATGGATGGGTATATACGCGTATATGACGGGCATCAGCCTTGCCGATCAGGACGGTTATTTTGACCCGGAAATCGTAAACCCGTTTTCGGTGCCCGAAAATACCCTGCGCTTTTATAAGGGCGCGGAAAACACATACGCGGAATATCTCGACAATTCGGTGAATCTTGCCGCCGGCGAATATATTTTCGGTTGTAAGTATAAGACGTTCGGCACATCTCCGGATTTTGAAATCTACTATTCAAGCGATAACGGCGCCACATATGAGAAAGCCGAAACAAGCATATACGACAGCAAAAAGTTTAACCGTTCGGTAAGGTTTACACTTGATAAAAGCGCAAACGCCGTAAAAATAGTCGCGGGTAATACCGGCGACAGGACCGATGTCAGTCTCGCCATGGCCGGGGTATTTCTCACAAGAAGCGATGAGGAAAAACAGCTCATATCCGATCTTAACGCGAGTACGGTAAATATCATCGGATTAAGCGACGCGGGCGCCGAAAAGAAATGGAATGTCCATACCGATGCGCAAAATTTGGCGGCAGTAGAGGTGCTTGAGTATGATGCGGCATACTTTGCGGCGGAGCCGAAGGCAAAAACCTATCAGAACGTTCTCGGAAAGAATTTTTCACGTATTGTATATAAGGACAGTTCGTTTGTATCCGAAAAGAACGTAGAATATATGTTAACGGCGGATTTTAAGGTTATAAGCGGAAAATTTGATGCCGACGACGTATCAAACGGCAGTTATCTTGATCCCGCGTTCCGCGTTAAAGTCGGAAACTATTATCTTGAAAACTCCAAGGCAAGTTATTTCACTGTTCTCAATTCGCATTTTGACGAATTGACGGGTAAACTCTATATCCGTTTTGCCTCGAAAACAAAAAGAACAAAACTTGAAATAACAGCGGGCAATTACAGCACGGATTCAGCCGAGGGCGTTTGCGCTATCGGCAACGTCAGCGTCAGTGAATGCTTCACAAAGGAGAACGGTGTTACCGTTTGTAAGGATAATCTCATCAGTGATATCAACGAGAACTCTTTGTGTACGGTTAAAAACGGTGACGATATCGCGGAAAACAAGTGGAACGTTGTTTATGTATCCTCATCTAAGGAATATAAAATAACCGATTATTCCGCGGATTATTTCAAAGCGTCACCCGCGATGATTGAAATCAAAGAGAGCGCTAAGGGCGCCCGGATTTCCTATACCGATAATTCTCTTGTTTTATCGGCAGGCAAATTATATAAGTTTACGGTGAATATGCGGACCTTCTCTGGCAATCCCGGGTTCTCGCTTGCCGCCAAAAACATCGGCGGTACAGTCGGCGATTATTCAGAAATAGAAGACGGCGTGAAGTTTACTTCGTACTTTAACGAGGAGTTTGACAATAATACTTATCTTAAAACCGTCGCTTTCATTCCCACTGTGGATATTTCGGATATTCGCATTATTATAGGCAATATTGCCGCTGACAGCAGCTGCGGAGTAGCTGTTGCCAACGCGCAGCTTTACAGCGTCGACGATAACGGTATTCCTATCGGCGCCTCGCTTCTGAGCGAGATGATAAAGCCCAATATCAAAAGAAATTCCACCGAACAAAAGGTATGGAACCTTAACGCCGCCGATGGAGGCGTTGAGATTACCGTACCTGTGAAAGAAAATACGTTCAAGCTTGAAAAGATGGTAAAGATTGAACCTCAGTATTCTTATAACCGCGTGGAATACTACGATGAGGATTTTGAACTGCTGCCCAACACCACATACAGATTTACTACGGACTTTATGTTATACAGCGGCAGTCCTACCTTCTCGCTGGCGTTTTACGATACCGCGGCTAAAGCATACACGAATGTTCAAAATTTTTCAAATTCTTACGACAATTATTTTGATAAAGAAAACAATGTACGCGGTATAGTCTTTAAGACAAAGTCGTTTACCGCTGAAGAGTTGTCTAAAATAGGCGATCTTCGCATAATGATCGGCAACTCCGGCGAATCAAAGGATATAAGCATTGTTTTTGCCAAGCCTCAGATGTATGTTATTGAGGACGGCAAGCCTGTCGGTGAAAACCTTGTCAGACCGATAACCGACGATACCGTTTTGTATATGACGACGGAGAGAAGTTATAAAGGCTTTTGGGACCTTCGTTATCAGGGCGCCAAGGGTGTTGCGGTCAAATTGCTTGAAATACCTGAAAACTTTTTCAGGTCGCCGGTTTTGGCGGTTAAAAACGGAAGCGGCGTTATAAGCCAGACCGTTACGGTCAAACCTGATACCAATTACAGATTAAGCTATTACATAAAGGCGAACGCGGGCAAAGCTGACCCGTATATCAAAGCTGTTTTAAGCGATGGTAAGCTTGCGGACGTTACGGTTTCGAACGAAATTATTGACGGAAACGGCTATTACGGTTACAGCTGCGAGTTTTTGACTCCCGGTTCACTTAAAGAAAGCGATAATCTCCGCGTAGGTATTACATTTACAAACGCTTTCGACGGAGCGGCGGGCAACTTCCGGCTTTATGAACTCAACAGCGGCTTTGATACAGTCGGCGGCAACATTATATCCAACGGCGACTTTACGGATAGCGCGGATATTACGGAGTATGCCGGCGACGTGACGAAGGTCTGGACGTATGAGGGTACCTTAGGCGACAGCGGCGTCTCCGAGCGCGCGAGCGGATACTTCCGTATTCCGGTATCCCAGATGTTTATATTTGTGGGCGGTTCACCTGATAATTATATCTCGCATAACGCCACGCTTGTACCCGGCAATTCATACGAGCTTTCTTTCAATCTCAAATATGCAAACCCGGGTTACGAGGGCGAAACCGGCGTGGAGCTCGTATACAAGAAGGGCAGCGTGTGGAGAGCGTTTACCGCTGAAGAAAACAGTCCCGCAAACGAGTATAAGAAGTGCTATTCGTTTACCCTTCCGGCTGACGCGGACGATTCGGATAACTTCAGCCTGAAGATTTTCGCGGCTTCGGAATATGTATCCGGCTATCTTGCGAACGCGGTGCTTACCGATACAGCCGATAAGGATATAAATCTCTTCTCGAACGGCGACTTTTCCGAAGGAATTGTCGGCTGGGCTGTGAAAAGCGGATTCAGAAATACGTATTTTGCCAATATACCGGACGGTTATTTCACCAACCCTCAAAGCAATAAACCGGGTATGGTGGTTTACCGCAACGCGGGTTCATGGGAAAACTTCGAACAGATATATTTGAGTCTTAAACCTGATGCGTACTATATACTTGTAGCTAAATCGGTACATCCCTGGCAGCCGAACGATACCTCTGTATATTCCATTCAGATGTCCGGTAAGGATGATGAGGGCAAAGGCATTGCGCCGTTTATGGGCAGTAGCGCTATTAAAAAGTGTGCAAAGTGCGGCAAGTTTATTTCCTTTACACAGTATCAGAGCCAAAAGAACCAAGAAGGCGTTCATGTTATAACTTATGAATGTAATTCCTGCAATCATACATATTCGGAGGAGGAATATAAAAAGCTTGAGGCAAAACCGCTTCCCCAAAATACCGTCAATAAGATTTATCATACGATAAAAAATGTAGACAGCGGTAAAAATGCTCATTTCCGTATCGTTATGCAGGGCGGCGGCAACGCCGGTTACTGGGGCGAAATGGCACTTTACGAGTGCACCGTTGAAGGTGAAATAATAAGCGATAACATTCTTATCAACAGCGATTTCAGTCTCGGTATTACGGGATGGAGCATTTCGCCGACGGAAAAATTCAATTACAGAGTTGTTGAACAGCCGAAGAATTTCTTTGAAAATTATAAGAAGAACAGCGGCAAGATGGTGGTTTCAAACGGAACAGCCAAAAACGCGACTATCGGACAGAGCATAGAGGTTGAGCGCGGCAAGACCTATTATTTCTCCGGTTTCTACGTAAATATGAATTCTGCCGGAGTTACACCGAAGGTGGTCTACACCGCTACCGACGGTACAACAGCGGTCGCTCCCGTAGAGTTTTTATACGACCCCGACAGATTCTTCTTTGAAGGCGCATTCACTCTTCCCGACGACGCTGAAAGCATGCGCGGCAAGGCAACGGTACAGTTCCTGCTTGATAACGGTGATAAGGGCAAGGCGTATATTTCCGATATCGGCGTATACGAAGAGGGCAAATACGAAAACCTCTTCAAGAACGCGGATTTCAAAAACAACTTCAGCCAGTGGCAGAGCAATTCAAACTATACGCTTTCAAAATACGACGAATCGGTATTTGTCTTCTATTATGACGACAGCGCGTTTGACGACGGCGACTGGTCGGGAACCGCTACCGCACCGGAAATCGCAGGCGAGATAATCGGGCAGATACTTGACGGCGACGGGTCGGGCTTTGCCAATATAAGGGTTATACTTCTTCCGGGCAGAATTACCGCAAGAACCGATTCCGACGGGTATTACAGATTTAAGAATCTGGCTCCCGGTGAGTATTCGCTTTACGTGAGAACACCTAAGGGTGAGGAATTATTCGTAAGAACGGTAACCGTTGAATCGGGTATGGCTACCGGCGTTTCTGCAATCACCCTATCTCTTGCGGAGGATGATGAGCTCGACGATATTGAATACAATACCGATTCGCTTGAGTACGGCATTGTATGCGGTTATCTGTTCGACAGCAACGGCAAACCGCTTAAAGGACAGAAACTGTATCTCGGCGACGTAGGCACAGTTACCACCAAGGCAAAGGGCGTATTCCAGTTTAACGACGTTCCTCCCGGTGAGTACGATATTTACACCAAGCTTGACGACGGCTCAATTCACATCTTCAAGCGAGTAAAGGTTGTTGCCGGAAAGGGCAAGATTTATAAGATAAAAATGCCCGCAAAGGCGGAAGGCGGCTTCCTTGCAGACCTCGGTTGGGTTTGGATAGTAATTATAGCCGCGGGCGGCTTGCTTGTCCTCGGCGGCGGTGCGCTGACCGTAATACTTATTTTGAAGAAAAAGAAGAAAAATAAGTCTTGATTTAATTAGGTTAGGCGGTATAATATTACTGCCTGACCTGATTTTTGGCAAAAAACTACTGAAAAAAGCCTTTTTGAGCAAAAAGCGGGAGAAAACTATGAAGTATTTGACGTTGGTTTTTGATGACGGACCCTCTTATCCAATCCGTGAAATCGCGGATAAAATCAAGAGTTACGGCTGGAGCGCGGCGTTTGCCGTAATCGGCAGAAAAATTACCGGCGAAACGGTGGAAATGATAAAATACGTTATAGATAACGGCTTTCAGGTGGTGACGCACGCGCAGAACCATGTGCATATTGAGAAACTGGCGACCCGTGAGGAAATGATAGAGGAGCTGATGACTCCGATAGAAACGGTACGCCAGATGATAGGGTATGAGATAACGATGGCACGCCTGCCGTTTTTAAGCGAAAGCGATGAGGTGCTTTCTGTCACTAAGGAATTAAAACTGCCGCTTATGGGGCAGGGCATTGACGGCGGCAGAGATTGGGACGCGACCACACCGCCCGAAAATATCGCCAACGCCGTTCTCGGCTCGGTATGCGACGGCGCGGTAGGATGCCTCCACGTATTGGAGGGCACCTGCAAGGCGCTTGATACGATACTTCCGAAGCTTAAAGAAGAAGGATACTGCCTTGTAACGCCCGAGGAGCTTTTCAAAAAGAAAGGTATAACTCCGCCGCTCGGCGTGCAGATACACAACGTAAACGATTTTTTGAGGTGAGAAAAATGTCAAATCAGTGGCAAGGTAAGCTTTGGTACGCCTACGGTACTTCCATGACAAGCGTTCAACAGGGCAAATTTGTACCGGTGGTCGAGAAGCTTTCCGGTATGACGGTCGTAAACAAAGGCATTCCCGGCGGTTGCCTTACGCCTGACGGCTACGGCAAGGGCAACGTTAAAGCGGCGGTGCTCGATAAAAACGACGGCAAAGAAAAAGCCGACCTGATAACGCTCGAGGTTTTACCGAACGAGGGTGCGAAGGTCGGGAATATTTACGATACCGACGACGAATCCTTCTGCGGCTGTTTTAATCAGTGCCTGAGATTTTTGCAGGAAAACACGAAAGCGACAATAGTTGTAATAATAATGATAGGCAGCAACGATAACCCGCCCGACAAGAAGCACGATTCGCGAAAGATAACGCAGTTTGAGTTTTCCGAAACGATAAAAAAGGTCGCGCGCCTTAACAGTGTTCCGGTAATAGATGTTTTCGGCGAAAGCGGCTTCGGGTACGCCCGTGTTAAAAACAGAGATTATCAGCTCGATAATATTCATCTGAACGATTTAGGCGGTATCAATATCGGCAAATTCGTTTGGAGCAAGTTAAAGGATATTCCCGTATGGGAAACTAACATAGACAGTAAAGAGGGTTAATTATGAGTGAATTTATTCCTTATCCGTTTTTCCATGACGACGTACCGCTCGACATCTCGTTTGTCTTTGCGGATGAAAAGCCGGCGGGGAAGCACGGCTTTTTGAAAGTTGACGGAAAAGACCTCGCTTTCAGCGACGGAACAAAAGTAAAGCTCTGGGGCACTAATTTCAACGGCTGGGGCTGTTTCCCGGAGCACGATTACGCCGAAAAACTTGCGCGCAGACTCGCTAAAATGGGCATAAATCTCGTGCGCTTTCATCAGCTTGATTCGGAGTGGCACACTCCGAATATCTTTGCGTTTACCAAGGGCAAGCGCCGTACCGACGCGAAACTTGACCCCGAGAGTATGGACAGACTTGACTATCTCATATACTGCCTTAAAAAAGAGGGCGTTTACTGCTATATGGATATGTTCACATACAGAAAGTTCAAGTCCGACGAGGGTGTGGAAAACGCTATCGCTCTTAAAGACGCGGCAAAATGCAGCAGTGTTTTTGACGACCGGCTTATAGAGCTTCAAAAGGAGCACTGCAAGGCGCTTTGGCAGCATTTTAACCCTTATACAAAACTTTCCTACGCCGACGACCCGGTATTCGTAATGGCGGAAATAACCAATGAGTGCGAACCGTTTTCGCGTAACCAGTGGCCGCTGCCCGAGCCGTACTTTACCGAGTTTAAGGAAAAGTTCAATAAATGGCTCGTTCAGAACAAAATCGATAAAAAAGCGGACGATTTCGACTACGGCGATTTTGAAAACGAAACGCTCATAGATTTCAAGATTTACTTGCAGGAATCGTACTACAAAGAAATGTACTCCTTTATGCGCGAATGCGGCGTAAAGATACCGATAACAGGCACTAACTGGAGCTCATGCCCCGCAAACATTAAAACCCAGTTTGTAACCGATTTCAACGATAATCACTGCTATTTCTACGACTGGCGCTGGGGCGAGTTTGAAAAGAGATTTACCCATAAGAGCATAACGAGGGCAAACCCGGGCGCGGTCATAAGCGAAGGGAAAGACTTAAACCCCGCCTATCCCTTCCTTTTTGAGTGTGCCGTATCGGGAGTAAAGGACAGACCGACGTTTATATCCGAATGGGATATGCCGTGGCCGGCGCCCTATCGCGCGGAATCCGCGCTTTACGCGGCGGCTTACGGACTCTTGCAGGGCTGGTCCGGCTTTGCCATACATACCTATTCATATTCGTCCCGGCTTGAGCGGATGAACACCTTAGGACAGGAGATTTTCTCCGAAAAAATCGGCGGCGTACCGTACAGGCAGGGTATATTCAGCGCGTGGAACGACCCGGCGAAATTCGGGCTTTTCTACCACGCCGCGCTTATGACGCGCAGGGGCGATGTATCAAGAGCAAAGAATACCGTTACGGTCGACCCGGTATCAAAATGGGATTTTAATAACAGCGAGATTTATGCGAACCTGGAAAAATCCGAGGTCGTGTGCGATTACTCATTTGATAGATTTGCCGAGAAAAAAGAAATCGAAATGGAGCCGGTCATAAAATCGGATACAGGCGAGCTGCTTATAGACCGCGCCAATAACTACGGCACTATAAATACCGATATGACCAAATGCGCTTACGGTTTTATAGGCAAGAACGGCAAGTTAGACCTTTCGGGAGTCAGCGTTACCTGCGAGACCGACTTTGCGACAATAGCGCTCAGTTCGCTTGACGATAAAAAGATAACCGAATCGGATAATATACTTCTTACAACCGTCGGCAGGGCAGAGAATACTGATATGAAAACAAAGGGCGACGCTATGCTCGATATAGGCAAGCCGCCCGTGCAGGTAGAGGTTATAAAGGCGCAAATCGAAATAGAAACCGAAAATAAGGGCTTCAATATCTGGGCGATAAGCCCCGAGGGCTTTTATATCGGCACCGTGCCTGCCTCTTACGAAAACGGAAAGCTTAAATTCACTGTGGGCAACACCTCGCAGTCTATGTATTATCTCATCGTTAAGGAGTAATCATTATGCTAAAAATCGGTTGGTCAAAAAAAGATATTTCTACGGATGAGCATTTAATTCTCGCGGGTCAGGGTTATGTTCGCTTTTCCAAATTTGTTTTAGACCCGATATACGCTACCGCGCTTACGGTTGACGATGGAAAAGATTATGTTATATTCCTTTCTGTAGATATCGTTAGTATCAGAAAACAAATTCTTAAAGACATCAGAGATAAAGTAAAGGAAATCAATCCCGAAATAGACCCCGAGAAAATCCTTATGAACGCCACACATACGCACAGCGGACCTGTTGTTTGTCCGGGCGATGATATGGCTTCTTACGGCAAGTTTTCAGAACTGCCGCACGATGGCGTCGACCTCGTAGAACCGGCCGAGTATTATAAATTCTTTATCAAAAAGTGTGTAGAAGCCGTTTGCGAGTCATTTGCCGCGCGCAGTGAGGGATATGTTTCGTACGGTTACGGCTTTGCAACCACCTCACACAACCGCCGCGCCGTTTACTTTAAGGATATGACCGAGGGTAGCGACGATCCTACGCTTAAGTTTATAGAGGGTACTACGAAGATGTACGGTACTACTGCCATTCCGGAGTTCTCCGGTCTTGAATCGGGCGCCGATCCTTATGTAAACTTCCTGTTCACTTTTGATAAAGACGAAAAACTTACCGGCGCTGTTTTAAACGTTCCGTGTCCCTCGCAGAATATGGAACTTGAATATAGTATAAGCGCCGATTTCTGGGCGGACGTTCGTGAGGAAATTGCCAAGCGTTACGGTGATATTTATATCCTGCCGCAGTGCGCCGCCGCCGGCGACTTAGCGCCGAGAGCCCGCTATTACGATAAAGCCGAGGAGCGCAGGTTCCGCCTTAAATATGCAGACGTAAAACTGCACGACGGTCTTATAAACCCGCCGGAGATATTCCGCCGCAAGGATATTTGCGAGCAGATAGTCAACGCTTTTGAGGACGTATACTCCTGGGCGCAAAAAGAAAAGTTTGACGATATTCCGATAGTGCACAGTGTTAAGACTATTCAACTTAACAAAAGATTTATCACCGATGAGGAATATGAGGCGTTTAAAAATAAACCTAAATATGTAGAAAAGCCGCTCGTATGCACGGATGATAAGGTGGATGACCTTAAATGGAACTCACGCGAGATCGGTCGCAGAAACGACCGTAACGTTGTGGTGGAGCGCTACGAATCCCAAAAAGCAAATCCCACTATTTCTATGGAATTGCACGTTATACGAATAGGGAATATCGCGTTTGCTTCAAATATGTTTGAGCTTTTTATGGACTTTGCTCACCGCATCCAGGGGCGCTCACCTTTTGAACAGACATTTATAGTTCAGCTTTGCGGTCAACCCCACGTTGGCGCGTACGGTTATCTTGCGACCGAGCGCGCGGCAAAAGGCAGGGGATACAGCGCAAATCTGTTCTCAAATCTTGTTTCGCCCGAGGGCGGTCAGCAGTTAGTCGAGGCGACCCTCGAAGAATTAAACAAATTGTATGATTAAACTACTGCAAGGAGCATTTGCGGTTTAATGTAAAGGAGTAATTTTAATGTTAAAAATCGGTTGGTCAAAAAGGGATGTTTCAACGGATAAACCCGTCATTATTCCGGGGCAGTATTATATCCGCTTTTCAAAGGGTGTTTTAGACCCGGTTATGGTTACGGCGCTTACCGTTGACGACGGCAACGATTCGGTCATATTTCTTCAGGCGGATCTTGTAAACGTAAACGCCGGCGTATTTGATACCATAAAAGAAAAAGTATCCGCGGCGGACCCGACAATTAACACTGACAAAATAATAATGAACATTACTCATACCCACGCGGGGCCTTTGGTTAATAAGGGCACCATTGCGGGCGGCTGGGGCGAGTTTTCCGAGATTCCGCACGACGGTGTGGAGCTTATGCCGCCGGAAGAATACTTTGAGTTTTTCACTGATAAAGCTGCCGAAGCGATTTGCGAGGCCTGCAATTCTAAAAAAGACGGGTATATCTCCTACGGTTATGGCTATGCCGTTACCTCACAAAACCGCCGCGCCGTTTACTTTAAGGATATGAGTAACGAGAATAATAAGTTTATTGAGGGCACCGCAAAAATGTATGGCTCAACAAATATACCCGAGTTTTCGCATCTTGAAACGGGCGCTGATCATTACGCAAACTTTATGTTTACCTTCGATGCGGATAAAAAGCTTACAGGCGCGGTTGTAAATGTTGCGTGTCCTTCGCAGAATATGGAGCTTGAGTATTATTTAAGCTCTGATTACTGGGCGGACGTGCGCAGAGAGCTTACTGCGCGTTACGGTGATATTTACGTTCTTCCGCAGTGTGCAGCCGCCGGTGATTTAGCGCCGAGACCGCGTTATTACGATAAAGCCGAATCGCGCAGATTCCGCCTTAAGTATTCCGACCTTAAGATTGAAAAAGAGCTTATCAACCCATCCGAAGTATACAGAAGGCGTGATATATGCGAGCAGATTTGTAATGCGTTTGACGACGTTTATTCCTGGGCTAAAAAGGAACTTTACTGCGACGTTCCCGTAATGCATAGCGTTAGGCAGTTGCAACTTGATAAAAGGCGCATTACCGAAGAAGAATACGAGTATTATAAAAAGCAGCCGAAGTATAAGCCCAAAGATCTTATTTGCACGGACGATAAGGTTTATGACCTTAAATGGAACTCAATTGAAATAATGCACCGCAGCGATAATAACGAAGTTGTTGACCGGTACGAGTCTCAAGATGCAGAGCCGAACTTCCCGATGGAAATGCACGTTGTAAGGATAGGAAATATTGCCTTTGCAACAAATCAGTTTGAACTGTATATGGACTTCCAGCACAGAATACAGGGTCGCTCACCGTTTGAGCAAACCTTTATTGTTCAGCTTTGCGCACAACCGGGCAGAAGGTCGGGCACATATCTTGCAACCGAGCGTGCCGCAAAGTGCAGGGGATACAGCGCCAACCTTTTCTCAAACAAGGTTTCACCCAAGGGCGGTCAGCAACTTGTTGAGGCGACGCTTGAAGAACTAAACGAACTTTACAATAAATAATAAATGATCAAACGGGACGTCGGTTATCCGACGCCCCGTTTTTGCCTTACGCGTATTATGTTTTTGTGTTTTTCCGATACTGCAGCGGAGACAGTTTGATCATTCCTTTGAACACCCTGCAAAAATCTGTGCAGGACTGAAAGCCGGTCTTTAACGCAATTTCGGTAATACTTATGTCCGTTTCATTGAGCAGTCTGCATGCCTCTTTTATCCTGAGCGTGCGCAGGTATTCCGAAAAAGAAATATTCAGCTCGCGCTTGAACGATCTGCTTATATAAGACGGGTTTAGATAAAACATATCGGATAAAAGCTTAAGCGTGATATCGGTTTGCAGATTATCTCTGATATAGTTTGAAATGCGGATCATTTTTTGCGCGGAAACGTTTGACGGCTGGTCGGTTTCCTTTTGATTCTTCGCGGCGCGGGAAAGAGTTACGAGCAATTCACCGAGCAAAGATTTTATCATCACCTCATCGGGCGTTTTGCTGTTGTATTCAGCAAGCAGTTTTTTGAAAAGCTCCGTAATTTCTATTCTTTTAAGTCCCGAAAAAACGATAGGGTAGGTGCTTAGGTCCGAAAGCAAATTCGGCCGGATATTAAGCAACGGCTGCACATAACTTTCGGGCAAATTGATAAGATACCTTTTACGTGTTTGCTCACTTATGCTGTTGGTGGTGTGTACGGTGTTGGGCGGTATTATCAGAATAGTGCCCGGCGTAACATGATATATCCTGTTATCTATAAAATAACTGATGTCGTTTTCAACGAGAAAGTATATCTCGTACGAATGGTGAAAATGAATTCTGTTTGACGATTTTTTCCAGTAATCGTTGTCATCGTATTCAACGTAGAACGATCTGTCCCAGAGTTCAAAATTCGGCATACCGCACACCTACCTTTGCGCTTTATATACAATATTATACATTTTGTCCGGCAAATTTTCAATACAATAGCGCGTGTATTATGAAAAAAACGCATATTATTCCGGCAAAAAGTAAACATATGTATATTTTTGACTTAAATGGTATACTGAATAACTTGTAAATTATTTTTTAAGTTATATAATATAGTTATACAACTATACAGTAGGCGATTACTGTGTGCCGGTAGAATAAACATTAAAAGCGGAGGTACCATTTATGAAAAACCATGAAATCCACAATTACAGAGCGAAGCCGATATGCGATATGCATATGCACCCGCATGTAGAAGCGCCGCTCGATGAATCGGTAGCCATATACAACGATGTGATGGAGCACTTCAATTACGAAAAAATAGTATTACAGGCTCTGCCTTATTATGAGCCCATAAACAACTATAAAACCCTCTATTTCAAGGCGCAGGATAAGCGCATTTACGCCAACCTCGGCCGTTTTCATCACTATGACGAGCGCGATACCAAGGAGTTTTACGAAGAGCAGATCAAAACCTTTTACGCCATGGGGTGCGACGGTATAAAGCTTTACGAAGGAAAGCCGGAATGCCGCAAGGTGTTCGGTCGCTCACTTTGCGACCCCGTGCTTGATAAGTTTTATGAGTTTGTTGAGGAAAAGCAGCTGCCGATGGTTATCCATTTCGGCGACCCCCGCGAATTCTGGGATATCAATAAAATACCGAAGTGGGCGCTTGAACGCGGCTGGCTTTATGACGAGAGCTTCGTTCATTTTGACGCGTTGCAGAAAGAGGTTGAGGGAATACTTGAAAAGTTCCCGAAGACTCAGTTTGTTATGGCGCATTTCTTCTTTGTGTCTGACGATATAGATTATGCCGCCAATTTTATGGATAAATGGGAGAACGTTACCTTTGACCTTACCCCCGGCACCGAAATGTTCTTTAATTTCAACGATAAAGCGGACGAATGGAAGCAGTTTTTCATAAAGTATGCCGATAGGATTCTTTACGGCTCCGATATCTATAACTGGCACAGAGAAGGTAAGACGATAGAGGAAAAATACAGTCACGCCGTAAACCTCGTACGCAGCTTCCTTGAGTATAAGGAGCCGTTTACCGATAAGTGGACCACACGTACCTTTGACCATCCTTTCGGTTTTTCGGACGATATACTTGATAAGATTTATCACGATAATATGGTTCGCCTGTTCGGCGAGAATTCGCGCCCGCTTGACGGCGACCGCATAGTTTATGAGTTAAAGCGCGATTTGCCGAACTTGAAGCTTAATGAGGTAACAAAACAAAATGCCGATGAAATAATCGCGTTTTTCTCAAAATAAGATTTTGAAACCGCGTAAAAGATAACAGTAGAGGAGCAAAACTTATGAAAAGGAAATTAACCTGTATTGCCATTACAGTATGTATGCTCGTGTCCCTCTTTACCTGCCTTTGCGGGCTGACGGCGAGCGCGGCGGGTACGACGCCTGATCTTGTGGAGTACAAGGGTACCGACTGGACATGTATGAAGTATACAAAGGGTTGGTCTACCATTCAGGCGGGCAACTATAAGTTTACTATGGACTGCAAAATAGTAAGCGGTGTGCCCTGGATTCAGGTAGGCGCCGATGAAACGGGCGGCACTCTCAGTGCGCAGTCTAATTATACGGCGACATATGATGATGTTAACTTCAAATACATCATCACATTTACTATGACTTCAAATTGGTCCGGTAACTTAGGCGCCATGGTAGGTAACTACGGCACCGGCGGCAGGGTAGGCAACTGCACCGGTGACGCGGTATTCTACTGTGCCAATCCCGCACTGTATCTTTTAGACGGTGACGGTAACCCCACCGGTTCATCCCTTATAAACACCTTTGCGAGCGATTATTACAGCACTTCCCGTACCGGCAATAAGTGGAACAGAAGAAACTTTGCGTCAAGCACCGCCACCTGCACTTCTCCGGTACCTTCGGGCTTCTTTGATCCGGTAACAGAGCCGGAGCCGGTAGTACCGGATTATGTTCATTTTGAGGAAAACAGAAATAATTATTCCCGCTGGCTTTACAGATGCGCTTATACCACCCGTCCCGCGGGCAACTACCGCTTTACTATGGACTGTAAAATATTCAGCGGCACGCCTACGATAAATGTAGGCTCCGCGGATAACGGCGGCAATACATTCGCTCCTACAGCGGCGTTTACAAACTATACCGCTACCTATGACGCGGAAAACTATAAGTATATAATTACATTTACATTTGAGTCGCCCTTTACCGGAAGTGACAGAATCGGCGTTTGCGTAGGTAACTACGGCACAAGCGGCAATTTTGTTTGCGCCAACCCTGAGCTTTATCTGCTTGACGGCTCAGGCGATCCTACCGGCGATAATCTTATAAATACGTTTGCTTCGGATTACTATTGGTCTTCCGGTTCAAAAAGTCAATTGTGGGAAAGGGCGGGTAACTATACCGTAAAAACCTTACCCGATCATTACTTTGATAAGGAGAGCACCAATAATTATATGGCGTATTTCCCCGCGGGCACCGATAACTATCAGGTGTTGGCTTATAAAGACACCTGCGTTTATTCCGCGGCGGGAACGGTTTACCGGCTCTCCCTTGATGTAAACAGTTTAGGCGGAAGCGAGCCTTCGGTTCAGCTTCGCACGGGCAGCGATATCGGCAACACCGTATCCGGTACATTGATTTCGACCGACGGAGTTTCAAGGGTTTATGAGTATACCGTCGAAAACGCGGCTACCGGAATCGGTTTAATGCTGGGCAACTACGGCGAGGGTACGGACGTTGAAGCTTATTTTGCAAACATAAAGCTTTACATATACTCCGGCGGCGCTTACGGCGGCGTAAACATACTGGCGCCGTTTAATTCAAATAACTATGAGCAGCGCCAATGGGGCGGCACGAGAGCAAACGCAAACAACGGCAAATGGACGCCTATTAACTGCAGTGCCGCGATCTTCAGCGCAGGCGCTTACGATTCGGATTGCTTTTTGCCGTCAAGCGGCGAACAGGAGGCGACCGGCAGTATGATTCACTTCCCGGCGGGATATGACAACTATCACGTACTGGCTTATAAAGGTGGCGCAATAAGCGCCGGAACATACCGCTTTACCGTGGACGAATACGCCGTTACGGGAATAACCTCCTATGTAAACCTCTTTGTAAACTCGGATTACCAGACCGCGGTCACAAAGGGTACCGATACGCTTTCAGGCAACAAGCGCACCGTTGAGTTTACGCTTTACAACGCCAAAGACAGCTTCTTACTGATGATAGGCAACTACGGCAAGGGCTTGGATATGGATACATATTATGAAAATCCCGTCTTAAAGAAACTTGACGGCGATACGCCCACGGGAAGCAGTCTTATTGATGATTTTGAAAGCAATGTGGTGTTCAATGTAGGCGGCACAAGAGCCAACGCCGAAGCGGGAAAATGGACTACCATAAACTGGGCGAAAGGATATATTTTGTTTGATGATATAAATGCGACACCAAAAATGCTGAAACTCGGCGGCTTTGGTGACAGTATGAACGCAATGAGTTACGAAACCGCCCTGACGCCCGGGGAGACCTATCAGTTTGATATGGACTATCGCGCAAACGGCGGCGTTAGTGCCAGAAAAGCGGTCAGTGCCAAGGTTTCGGGCAATGATACCGAGAGCCTGAACAGCTCGAATACAATATCGAGGACCGATACGGGAACACATCTTTCAGTCCGTTTTACCGTATCTTCAAGCGCAACGGAAGGAGCAAAGAATTTTCAAATCTACTTAGGGCAAAACTGGCCGCAAAAGAGAAACGGCACGGTTTACTTTGCAAATCTGACGCTCAGAAAGGTGACTGGCGGCAACCTCGGCACTGCTAACTATTTCTTTAACGGCGATTTCCATATGGGTAACGTCGGAGAGGTTAAGAGTGTAGACGCGACAAAAGCCTTTACCGGTTGGAATTTATCAAAAGTAATGACCTATTCATCGGTTGAGCTTTTGGATATTCCGGAGAACTTCTTTACGGACGACCCGGATATGAACCTTGACAAGGTGTACGAATTCAAAGGCGGCGATATGTATAAACCGCAGTTTAACTTCCAGTTCTCATCTAACAGAAAATACCGCCTTATGTACGATTATTCCTGCGCCGCAGGTGATACCGTAAACGCCTACATAATTTCCAAGGATAATTCGGTTACCGCTCAGAAGGTATCAAGCAAGAGTTTAAGTAGGTTTGAGGCGGTTTACGATATAACCGTTGGCGCAAACGCCGACCCGTATAACGATTCCAACGCCGCAAACGGCAGTGTACGCTTTGCGCTCAACGGCAACTCCTACGATGAGGCGTTTTCCATAGGTAATATACGGATGTATTATTTGGACGAAAACGATAATATCACCGGCGCAAACCTCGTTTATAACCTGAATCCGGTTTTGCAGGACGGTTATTACGGCTTTGATGAGACAGGCGATACGCTTGACTTTACACTTGCAAAAGATGATTCAAACGTAGAATCGCAAAAAAAGAACATCGGCATTTCCTGGGTAGGTAATCTTAACTACGTAAACGAAAACGTAGGCTGTTATTCAAGAATCGTTAAAACGGGCGGACACCTGTTTGATAACTACAGCAAGACGCAGGCAATGGAGTATATGCGCAAAGCATTATTGGGCTTGGGTAAAGAATACAATCCCTGTACGGATACTTCGAGCCGTTTTTATGATATTAACCGTGATAACGGCAGCAATATAGCGGACCTTGTCCGTTTCAAAAAGAACGCCGCTTACAATATTGATGCGTTCTCAGTAGAAAATGAGCAGACAAACGGCGGTATTTATCCCACCTTTAACAGGATCACCTGCTATGGGGACAGTATCACTCAGGGTATGGGTTATGACGAACATCCCGAGAAGACCTACCCGGGCAGCCTTGCTTCAATGTTAGGCAGCGGGTATACCGTTATAAACTCGGGCGATGCGGGTGAAACATCCCAGACCATTATGGCGCGTCAGGGTGCCTTTACGCTTTACACATCAAAGGCGTTTAATTTCCCGGCGGGTACGGCAACAATAGAAATAGGCAACCAGGATGATAACGGATTTGTATCAATAAACGGCGATACAATAGGTCTTACCGGCAGGCTTGGATATGAAAACCCGCTCAATAATATAGTCATTGACGGAAGTGAGTATACAATAAGCCTTCACAACTTCGTATGGAGCCCGCGCTCATATACCGTGAAACTCACCCGCGTAGGCAGTACGGCGAACGCAAAGACAGTACCGAGCGGCACAAAAGCGACATTCCAGAACACAACGCGGCAAACCGACTGTGAGATATACCTCGTCGGTGCTAACGGCAACTCCGATTCGGGCGACGACCTTGTGGCACAGTATAAGGCGATGATAGATAATCACGGCTCAAATAACTATTTTGTTATCATTCCGTATTTCAAGTGGTATACTGCCGAATTCAAAGCCGCATTCGGCGACCATTGTATCGACTTCAGGACCTTTGCAAAATCCGACGAAGGCTTTAGTTATGTAGGACTTACGAAGACGGCTGAGGATATCGAGTATATTAACAACGATAAATTACCGCCCTCATACAGGATGAATAACGACGGCACCGATGTTCACTTAAACCAATACGGATATAAACTCCTCGCGTATCTTATATACGAGCAGGGCAAGGCGCTCGGCTATTTTGACGCCCCCGCTTTAAGGACGGTTAATCAAACCTATAAGTACGAAATACACATGCACGATAAGGAAGTCAGCAAGTGCGGTCAGTCGGCAGGTTCAAGTTACATTGACAAGGCAAAAAGAGAAGGCTTTGCAGGATTTGTAATAACAAACCATTTCTATCGCGGCAATACCGCTATTGACCGCTCGCTCGCCTGGGCGGACTTTGTGGACGCTTACAGGCAGGATTACGAGGCGCTTAAAGCGGAAGCCGCATCGCAGGATATGGATGTTTTATTCGGCATAGAGGATACTTATGACGATGAGCATCACATGTTGATTTACGGAATAAGTCCCGATTTATGGGCGGCCACACCGGAGTATCCGAGTATGACGCTTGCCGAAATATATAATTTCGTGCACTCAAACGGCGGTATTATGGTGTATGCTCATCCGTTTGAAAACACTTCCGACGCGGGCCGTGCCGGCTACCCCGATATGCGTTATGCCGATGCAATCGAAGTGTATAACGCCGGCGTATCGGATGAGAGCAACCGTTTGGCGCGTGAGTACGCCGAAGCCAATAACCTGCGTATGACCGCCGGCAGCGACGCGCACACTATCTCTTCCTTCGGCAACGGCGCTATGGAATTTACCCGTCGGCTTTACACAATGGATAACTTTATTACAGATTTACTTGCGGGACAGTATACGCTTATTACCGGTAAATAAGCGCGGTGGTAATTCTTGAAGTTTTACACGGTTTTCAGGGGTAACAAAAATGGAACAGACCTTTAAGTATGAAATGCATCTGCACACAGCCGCTTGCAGCGGCTGTGCGCGGTCGACCGGCGAAAGCTTTGTTATAAGGGCTAAAAAGCTCGGCTTTTCGGGTTTTGTGATGACAAATCATTTTTACCACGGCAACAGTACCGTTGACCGGTCGCTTCCCTGGAAAGATTTTGTCGGCGCGTATGCAGAGGATTACGAGAACACTAAAAGAATCGCGCAAGATTACGATTTAGATGTATTCTTCGGATTTGAAGAGGGCTACGGCGAAAAGGGATATCACTATCTCGTTTACGGGCTTTCGCCCGATACCGTGGCGTCTGCTCCGGAATTCCCCCAAATGTCACTTGCCGAAATTTATGACTTTGTGCATAAAAACGGCGGCTTTGCGGCTTTCGCGCATCCCTATCGCGACTTATCGGCGTTAAACGAACCCGAGCCCTATCCCGATATGCGTTATGCCGACGCGATTGAGGTTTATAACGCCGGCAATTCAGAGGAGAGCAATCGCCTAGCAAGCGAGTATGCCGCAAGAACCGGCGTTAAGACGATATCCGGCAGCGATACGCATAATATTCACTCTTTCGGGCAGGGCGGACTTGCCTTCGAAAAACGCCTTTATACTCCTGAAAAAATGGTTGAAAATTTATTTTTGGGGCGTTATAATATTATTGTTGCAGGTCAGGAGAAAGGGTGAGTATTATGAATATAAAAGATGTGGCAAAAAAAAATGAATATCCGGTTAAAGTAGTGCAGTTCGGTGAAGGTAATTTCCTTCGCGCGTTTGTAGACTATATGATAGATATCGCCAACGAAAAAGGAGTTTTCGATGGCGATATTGTTATAGTTAAGCCGATTTCCTTCGGCAGTCTTGACGCTTTCAAAGAGCAAAACAATCTTTATACCGTGGTGCTTCGTGGTAAGCAAAACGGCGAGGTTATAAACAAAAGCAGAGTTATTACTTCGGTATCAGAAGCGCTTGACTGTAAGGATGATTATGAAGAATATATGGCGCTCGCGCGTCTTGATACGCTTCGTTTTGTGGTTTCAAACACCACGGAGGCGGGCATTGTGCTTGATGAAAGCGACGGATTTGACGGTTTGCCGCGCACATATCCCGGTAAGCTGACAAAGTTTCTTTTTGAAAGGTATACCGCGTTTTCGGGCGCAAAGGATAAAGGACTTATAATTCTGCCCGTGGAGTTAATTGAAAACAATGGCGGCAAGCTTAAAGAATGCGTGCTGGCGCTTGCGAAAATATGGAAGCTTCCGGATGCCTTTGCCGACTGGATAGAGAGCTCCAACGTATTCTGCTCCACGCTTGTGGACAGGATAGTTACCGGTTATCCGAGAGGTTACGCGGATGAAGTCTGCAAAGAACTCGGCTATGAGGATAAACTCGTCGACATCGGCGAACCCTTCGCACTTTGGGTGATAGAGAGCAAAAAGGATATAAGCGGCGAACTTCCGCTTAATAAAATCGGTCTTCCGGTAGTGTTTACGGATAATCAGAAGCCATACCGCGAAAGAAAAGTGCGTGTGCTTAACGGCGCGCACACGTCGTCTGTCCTTGCCGGGTATCTTTACGGAATTGATATTGTGCGCGACTGTATGAGCGATAAAGTTATGGGTAAGTTCATACGCCGCGTTGTAAATGAGGAAATCGTGCCGCAGGTAAATCTGCCGCTTGACGAAGTGAGGGCGTTTGCAAGCAGCGTGTTCGAGCGCTTTGAAAATCCTTTTATAGACCACGCTTTGCTTTCAATATCGCTTAATTCGGTTTCCAAATGGAAAGCGCGGGTTTTACCGTCGTTTAAGGATTATTATAAAAACAACGGCAAACTGCCGCGGCTTATAACCTTTTCGTTTGCGGCGCTTCTCGCGTTCTATTCGTCGAACGATTTGCGCGAGGACGGACTTTACGCCAAAAGAGCAAACGGCGACGAATACGCGGTTCACGATGACCGCGCGGTGCTTGAATTCTTTGCGCAAAACGCCGGTAACGACGACTTTGTAGAAAAAGCGTGCGGGAACGCGGATTTCTGGGGCGAGGATCTGACGCGGTATAATGATTTTTGTAAGACGGTTTCGTACTGGTATAAAAAGATAAGAGAAAATATAGACTTGGCGCTTGCAGAGGTGCTTGAATGAAATGTATAAAAATACGCCCGCTTGACAGCGTGGCGGTGGCGACATGTAAGCTTTGCGCGGGCGATACCGTTTCGGCGGACGGCGTAAACGTAACGCTTAAAGAAGATATACCCGCCGGACATAAATTTGCAGTAAAGCCGATAAAAGAAAATGAGAATATCATAAAATACGCCTATCCGATAGGTCACGCGAAAACGGATATCGGTACAGGCGAGCATGTGCATACGCATAATACGAAATCAAACCTTTCGGATATAAAGGAATATACCTATTCGCCGGACTTTACCGACCTTAACCCGATTCCGCCGGAAACCTTTATGGGTTATAATCGGCCTGACGGAAAGGTGGGTATCAGAAACGGAATCTGGATAATACCAACCGTCGGCTGCGTAAATTCCGTAGTGCGTGAAATTGAAAAAGAAGCGCAAAAGTATAAAACCGGTAATATAGACGGCATATATTCTTTTAATCACCCCTACGGCTGTTCACAACTCGGCGGTGATATGGAAAACACGCTTAAATTCCTCGCAGGACTTATAAAACATCCCAATGCCGCGGGCGTTCTGGTTGTAGGCCTCGGCTGTGAAAACGGCAATATCGGGGAACTTAAGCGGGTGCTCGGCGGTTACGATGAAAACCGCGTTAAATTCCTTGTCGCGCAGGAGAGCGCCGACGAAATAGCCGAAGGCGTAAAAGCCGTTAAGGAACTCGCGGAGGCGGCGGATAAATGCAGAAGGGAAGAGTGTCCGTCAAGCAAATTGGTAATAGGGCTTAAATGCGGCGGATCGGACGGTTTTTCGGGTATTACCGCAAATCCTCTGGTAGGCGCTTTTTCTGATAGAATAATAGCGCAAGGCGGTAGTACGGTACTGACCGAAGTGCCCGAAATGTTCGGCGCGGAAACAATACTTATGAACCGTTGCCGCACAAAAGAAGTGTTTGATAAAACCGTTGATCTCATAAACAACTTCAAAAAATATTTTATGCGCTACGGCGAGAAGATAGACGAAAACCCGTCGCCCGGCAACAAAGCGGGCGGCATAACCACACTTGAAGATAAATCGCTTGGTTGTGTTGGGAAGGGCGGCACCGCGCCGGTAGAAGACGTGCTCTTATACGGCGAATGTGTGAAGTGTAAAGGACTTTCGCTCTTGCAGGCGCCGGGTAACGACCTTGTCGCCTCAAACGCGCTTGCGGCTTCCGGCGCGCAGATGATACTCTTTACAACGGGCAGAGGCACGCCGTTCGGCTGTCCCGTGCCGACGGTTAAGGTTTCAAGCAATACCGCGCTTTATGAAAACAAAAATCAATGGATAGATTTTAACGCGGGAGCGTTGCTCGAAAATAAAACGATGTCAGAATTGGTAAGTGAATTTGAAGATTATATACTTAAACTCGCTTCCGGCGAGATAAAGGCAAAAGCCGAAAAACTTGAAAATTGCGAGCTCGCGATTTTTAAGGACGGAGTAACATTGTAATCATTTAACGGTAATCAGGAGGTTACTATTATGAATTGTGTAAAAGTTGTTTTAGTAGGCGCGGGGGACAGAGCGAGAACCTACGCGGAGTATGCTTTGAAGAATCCCGATAAAATGCAGGTAGTCGGGCTTGTAGACCCGAGACCCGAAGCAATATCGATAGGGCAGAAGCTTTACGGCGTGCCGGACGAACACTGCTTTTCCGGCGTCGGGGAGTTTCTTGAATATCCGCGTTTCGCCGATGCGGTTATAAACGGAACGATGGATAATCTGCATGTGCAGACCACACTTCCTCTGCTTGACGCGGGCTATGACGTACTGCTTGAAAAGCCGTTCGCCATAAGCGATGATGAAGTAAACGCGCTCTGCGAAGCGGCAAAAAGGAATAAGCGCTTCGTTATGATTTGTCACGTTCTTCGTTACGCGCCCTTCTATAATCTTATCAAACAGCAGATTATAAAGGGTAAAATCGGTGAAATCATAAATATTCAGATGTCGGAAGAGGTTTCGTACCACCACATGGCGGCGTCCTACATTCGCGGCAAATGGAGCAGCGAAAAACTCTGCTTTGCGCCGATGCTTCTTGCAAAGTGCTGCCACGACGTTGACCTTATGATATGGTTTAACAGTGATACGGTGGCTGACAGCGTCGCGTCGTTCGGCTCAAATTACCAGTTTACCCCGGAGAGAAAACCCGCGGGAAGCGCGGACCGCTGCGCCGACTGTAAGCTTGAAAAGGATTGCATTTATTCCGCGTTCAAGCACTATATAGAGCGGGGGACGTGGGGACAGTACGTATGGACCTGCTTTGACGGTAAGGAAAATCCCACGCGCGAGGATAAAATCAATTCGCTTAAAGGCGACAATCAGTACGGCAGGTGCGTATGGGCGTGCAAGGAGCACGATGTTGTCGATCACCAAAGCGTTATCGTTAATTTCAAAAACGGCTCAACGGGTACTCTCAACATGGTCGGCGGCGCCTCAGAGGGCGTACGGGATATCCGCATAGTCGGCACAAAAGGCGAGATAATCGGAAACTTCAAGAAACAGAAATTCGTTGTGCAGATAATTGACCCCGATATTCCGGAAATGTTCAGAAAAGAGGAGTTTGACGCTAACGAAACTACGGATATTGACGGTATGACCGGCGGACACGGCGGGGGCGACCTGCGTCTTGCCGCGGATTTCATAGATTATCTGCAAACCGGAAAAAGTTCAATAGCGTGTACCGAAGTAAACGTTTCGGCAATAGGTCATAAGATAGTTTTTGCGGCTGAGCGTTCAAGAAAGACCGGAGAAGTCGTTAAAATCTGATAACAGGGGAGACGTAAATGGGTATTATAAACGATACGTTTATGCTTAAAAACAAAACTGCGCAGAAGCTCTTTTCCGAGTACGCAAAGGATATGCCGATAATAGATTATCACTGTCACATAAACCCGAAAGAGATTTATGAGGACAGAAAGTTTGATAATATCACCCAGGTCTGGCTCGGCGGCGATCACTACAAGTGGCGCCTTATGCGCTCGAACGGCGTAAGTGAAGACGAAATAACCGGGGACGCCGACGATTACACAAAGTTTCTGCGCTTTGCCGAAATGCTTCCGAAGGCGATAGGAAACCCCATGTACCACTGGTGTCACCTTGAACTGAAAAGATATTTCGGATATGACGGAATACTAAACGCAGATACCGCAAAAGATGTTTACGAACTTTGCAACAGTAAGCTTAAAGGCGGCGATATGAGCGTTCGAAGCATCATAAAAAAGTCAAACGTAAAAATGATAGGCACTACCGACGACCCGACAGACGATTTGTGCTGGCATAAGAAAATAAAGGAAGACGGTTTCGATGTTCTCGTTGCGCCGACTTTCAGACCGGATAAGGCGGTCAATATAGATAAACCCGGTTTTGCCGACTATATCAGGAAGCTGTCGGAGGTCTGCAAAACGGAAATAACCAACCTTGACGGCGTAAAAAAAGCCCTTTCAAAACGGCTTGATTATTTTTGCGAACTCGGCTGCCGCGCCACCGACCACGGTCTTGATTATGTGGTTTACGAGCCGGCGACCGGCTTCGCGGTAGACGGAATTTTCCAAAAGGCGCTCGGCGGCGGGCATATAACAAAGCATGAAGCCGATATGTATAAAACCGAAATCATGCTCTTTTTGGGCGAAATAATAGCCGAAAAGGGAATAGTTATGCAGCTTCATTACGGCGCGCAGAGAAATACAAACACAAAAATGTTTGAAAAGCTCGGCGCCGATACCGGCTTTGACTGTGTTTCGGTCAGAAATTGCGGCGAGGCGCTGACCGGTTTTCTTAACGCGCTCGAAGTAAAAGGCAAACTGCCGAAAACCATCATTTATTCGCTTAACGCCGGCGACGACCGGATGATAGATACCGTTCTCGGCTGTTTCCAGGGCACCGAAGCGGCGGGTAAAATTCAGCACGGCTCGGCGTGGTGGTTCAACGATACAAAATCCGGTATGGAGGCGCAGATAAAATCGCTTGCCGATCTTTCGCTTCTCGGTAATTTTGTGGGTATGCTTACCGATTCGCGCAGTTTTCTCTCTTATACGAGGCACGAGTATTTCAGAAGAATACTTTGCGGCATCATCGGCGAGTGGGTGGAAAACGGCGAATACCCCGCGGACTTTGCCGCGCTTAAAGAAATAATCGAGGGTATTAGCTACAATAACGCAAAAAAATATTTTGGTTTATAAAAGAGGTAATAAAAAATGGATAAACTTATTCCCGTAGTCGTTATTAAAGAACTCGGCGAAACAGATAAAATATTAACCGCGTTAAAGAACAGCGGCATAAACTGTGCGGAGATAACCTTCCGCACCGCCTGCGCGAAAGAGGCGATAGAATACGCCGTAAAAAATTTTCCCGATATGAATATCGGCGCAGGTACGGTAATAAACGCCGAACAGTGCAACGCGGCGCTCGCCGCGGGAGCGCGTTTTATAGTATCGCCGGGACTTTCGGTGGATGTCGCAAAAATCTGCAAAGAAAAAAATATACCGTATTATCCGGGTTGCGTAACACCTACCGAGATTATGCAGGCGCTTGACCTCGGCATTACAACGGTTAAGTTTTTCCCTGCCAATGTATACGGCGGCTTAAAGGCGTTAAAAGCGCTTTCGGCACCTTTTCCGCAGGTTAAGTTTATACCGACAGGCGGCGTAGACAGAAGCAATATAGACGAGTTTTTGGCATTTGATAAAATAGCGGCGATAGGCGGCAGTTTTTTTGTTAAGGAAGCGCTTGAAAAGGAGAATTTGAGATGACGGAATTCTTTATGCGTTTTCCCGGCTTTAAGACAAAGGCGGTTACTTTAAGCTATGACGACGGCACGGTGTTCGACCGTGAAATGGTCGCTATACTTAATAAGTACGGTATAAAATGCACTTTTAACCTCAATTCGAATCTGCTTGGCAGAAGCCGTTATGTTTCAAGGGAAGAAATAAACACTTTGTATAAAGGTCACGAGATAGCCGTTCATACCTTTACGCACCCGCATCTTCCAAATATCGGCGCGGGCGGAATCGCCTTGCAGATCGTTAAGGACAGAGAGCTTTTGGAAAGCCTGACTGACACTATAATAAAGGGTATGGCGTATCCGTTCGGCTTATCCGACGAAAGCATTATAGATACCGTAAGAGCGTGCGGCATAAACTATTCGCGCACCACTTCAAGCACCCTTGATTTTTCCCTGCCCAAAGATTTTTTAAGGTGGAACCCTACCTGCTATCACGCTCACGAAAAGACGGATGAGCTGATCGAAAAATTCTTTGAAAAAGAAGATACCGATCATCCGTGGCGCATAAAACCCAAGCTTTTCTATATGTACGGTCATTCGTATGAGTTTGAAAACAAGTTCGACCGTTTAGAGGATCTATGTAAAAAGCTTGGCGGTAACGATACGGTGTGGTATGCTACAAACGGTGAAATTTTTAACTATTTGACCGCCTATAAAATGCTTGATTTTTCACTTAAGGGCAGAGTTGTCCACAACCCCACCGCAACGGATATTTATACTCTTGCCAACAATAAAGATTTGATTGTTCCGGCAGGAAAAACAATTATTATTGAGGAGTAAGATTATGAGCAAAGTAGTAACTTTCGGAGAAATAATGTTGAGACTCGCCCCAAACGGCTATTACAGATTTTTTCAGGACGACCAAATGCAGGCGACCTTCGGCGGCGGCGAAGCCAACGTCGCGGTATCGCTCGCAAACTTCGGACTTGACAGCGTATATGTAACAAAACTGCCCGACCACGCGATAGGTCAGGCGGCGGTAAACAGTCTTCGTTATTTCGGCGTTGATACATCCAAAATCACAAGAGGCGGCGAAAGGGTAGGTATATACTATCTTGAAAAAGGCGCTTCACAGCGCGGCAGCGTTTGTATATATGACCGTAAGTATTCCGCAATACAGCAGGCGACGACCGCCGATTTTGATTGGGACAGTATATTCGACGGCGCCGATTGGTTCCACTTTACCGGTATTACTCCGGCACTCGGAGAGAATGTGGTAGAAATCTGTAAAGAAGCTTGTATAAAGGCAAAGGAAAAAGGCGTAAAGATTTCCTGCGACTTAAATTACAGAGGCAAACTCTGGACAAGAGAAGAAGCAAGAAAAGCAATGACCGAGCTTTGCAAATACGTTGATGTTTGTATCTCAAATGAAGAGGACGCAAAGGATGTTTTCGGTATAGAAGCCGAGAATACCGATATAACAGGCGGCAAACTCAACAAAGAGGGATATAAGAGCGTGGCAAAGCAGCTTGCCGATAAGTTCGGCTTCGAGAAGGTAGCGATAACACTGCGCACTTCCATATCCGCCAGCGATAACAACTGGGCGGCAATGCTTTATGACGGTAACGATTATTATTTCTCAAAAGAGTATAAGTTACATATCGTAGACCGCGTAGGCGGAGGTGACTCTTTCGGCGCAGGGCTTATTTATGCAATTCTTTCGGGTAAGTCAAGCAAGGATACAATAGAATTTGCCGTAGCCGCGTCAGCCTTAAAGCATTCTATTGAAGGCGACTTTAACCGCGTTACCGTCAAAGAGGCGGAAAAACTCGCCGGCGGCGACGGCTCGGGCCGAGTGCAGAGGTGATAATCAGCCTGCCGGGCGTTTTGTCGGTCAGGTTATAACCTGACAATGCTCAGTATTATTGTTTTGAGGTGATTTTATGCGATTTACCGCAGTGGGTGACGCGCTTATTCAATGCAGAATTCCGGATTGTTTTCCGGGGCTTTCTGAACTCGCACCGTATATATCACAGGGTGACGTACGTTTTTTTAATCTTGAAACCACTCTCTGCCGCGAGGGAGAGTGTTTTGCTTCACAGTTTTCCGGCGGCACGTATTTGCGTGCAAATCCCGAAACACTCGGTGACCTTAAAAAATTCGGTTTCAATATGACGACCTTTAATAACAATCACGCTATGGATTTTTCATACGGCGGCTTGATTTCAACACTCGATTGTCTGCAAAACAGCGGTCTTGTACATACAGGCGTAGCCTTGGATCTTGATACGGCAAGTGCTCCGGTTTATCTTACGACAAAAAACGGCGTGGCGGCGCTTATCTCGGTTAATTTTTCTTTTGAGCCGTCTATGATGGCGGGAAAAAAATCGAGGGTATACCCGGGCAGACCCGGAGTAAACGGTATTCGTACTGAGCGTACGGTTCAGTTGACACAGAGCGGTGTTGATTACATAAAAACTCTCGAGGCGGAAATCAATCTTAATGCAGAAGAGAAACTTGACAGAAAAAGCGGGTATCTTCCGGAACTTCCGGACAACGAGGCGGAATTGGGTGAACTCCGGTTTGTCGCGGGCGATAATAACCGTAAGATCGAAAGAATATGCCCGGAAGATATGAAACGTGTTGAAAATTCTATAATTGAAGCCGGCAAAAAAGCGGATTATATAATAATTTCAATGCATACTCATCAGGTCGATTCAATGCATTCGGAATATCCGACCGCGCTTTCGGTTGAATTTGCGCGCAGATGTATCGATATGGGGGCAAATGCAGTTATCGGGCACGGACCGCATTTGCTCAGACCTATTGAAATATATAAAGACTCGCCGATATTTTATTCGCTGGGCGATTTTATACTTCAGCTTTACAGTGTGGAATCTGCTCCGGAGGATTTTTACGCAAGATACGGTCTCACATCTGAAAATTCCATGTATGATCTGCTTAAAAAACGTTCAAAGAACTTTACTATCGGTCTTATGGAAGACAAAAGAATGCTGCAATCCGTTATTCCGATTTGGGAAACAGAGAATAAAAAACTGAAGCGATTGACTCTTTTGCCGATTTCACTGGCAGGCGGCGAAAACAAAAAAGATCTCGGACTGCCGCGAGTTGCAAAAGACGCTTCTTTTGTTGATCATCTTGCAAAGATTTCCAAACCGTACGGTGTTACAATCAGACCTGACGGCACAGGATGCTATGTATGTGAGTGGTAGGTGAAAAGTATTATGCAAATAATTGACGTAGAAAAAAACAAATCTCTTATTCTTGAAGTAGAGCGGCATATCTGGGAAAATCCGGAAACCGGTTTTCGCGAGTGGAAAACACACGAATATCTGATGGGAGTTTTTAAGTCGCTCGGTTTAGAAACAAAGACTTTTGAAAGAATACCCGCGTCGGTTGCAATTAAAAGCGCGAAGGACGGTAAAGACCGCGTGTTTGATAAAATTCCCGGTTTTTACGTGGACTTCGATACGGGCAGATCGGGACCGCGGCTTGCGATTTTTGCCGAAATGGACGGGCTGCTTATCCCTACGCATCCGGAGTGTGACAGTCAGACCGGAGCAGTGCATGCCTGCGGTCATCACGCGCAATGCGCCGCGCTTGTTGGAGTTGCCGCGGGGCTTTCGGCACCGCACGCGCTCGACGGTCTTTCCGGCTCTATCCGTCTTATCGTTGTTCCGGCTGAAGAGGGCATCGAAAACGATTTCCGTCAAGAACTGGTAAAAAGAGGCGTTATACGCTATACACACGGCAAAAAGGAACTCCTTTTTCGCGGACTGTTGGACGACGTCGATATGGCTTTTATGATACATGCCGAAACGGGAAAGAAATTCACTTGCGAAATGGGCTCTAACGGCAATATTGTCAAGAAATTTACTTTTATAGGTAAGAGCTCGCACGCCGCCGAACCTCAGGAAGGTATAAACGCGCTTTACGCCGCGAACGTTGCGTTAAGCGCCGCAAACGCCTTGCGTGAAACGTTTGCCGAAAAGGATACCATCCGTTTTCATCCCATAATAACTCACGGCGGAAGCGCGGTAAACGCCATACCTGACCGCGTTACGGTTGAGGCGTATATACGCGGCGCCGATCTTGCGGCGTATTCCGAAATGAATAAAAAAATCAACCGCGCCTTTGCAGCGTCCGCCGCGGCAATAGGATGCAGACTCGAAATAAAGGACGTTTGCGGTTCCTCTCCGAGAATAAACAACAAAATGCTTATGGACGTTTTCGGTGAGGCAGGTGCGGAGTTTATGGACGCGGCGGATATAGAAATGGGAAGTCCGTGGAATACCGGTTGCAGTGATTTCGGCGATGTTTCACAGGTAATGCCGGCAATTCATCCGCATATAGGCGGCGCGGCAGGCACCAATCACGGTTCCGATTATAGAATTGCCGATCCGGTTCTTGCCTGCGTTACTTCCGCAAAAATTCAGGTTGCCGCCGCGGCAAAACTGCTCGAAAACGGCGCGGCGCGCGCAAAGATGATTCTCGCAAACACCGTGCCGGTATATCCGTCAATAAAAGAATTCCTCGCGGCTACCGACAGAGTTGATTTTAATCGCGAAGTCGTGTATTATTCCGACAATGGCAACGTATCTTTGACTTTTTGAAGAATATATATTATTTCAGGTGATTGGTGTATGGCAGAAAGTATTGAAAAACCTACCGTAAACGTTGTCGCACCCAGACAAAAAAAAGGTGCGTTTGGTATTCTTATTGATTACTTGATTATAATCGCAGTTGCCGTAGTAATGGCGCTTAACTATCATTTGTTTATAGTCGAAAACCATTACGCGCCCGCGGGGCTTAACGGAATAGCCACTATGATACAGTACAAAACGGGCTTCAGTATCGGATATTTCTCGCTTATCATAAATGTACCGCTTTGTCTGATTGCTTTCTTTTCGTATAACCGTAAATACGCTTTGCGTACGTTTTGTTTTACGTTCTGTTATTCGATGTCATACATACTGATAGGGAAATTCGATATATCGGCTTTCCAGTATAACGCTCACGAGCAAAACGTCGTTTTTCCCGTTCTTATAAGCGGCGTTATAAGCGGCATATGCTACGGTATACTGTTCGCGCTTTATTCCTCTACCGGCGGTACGGATGTTATCTCAAAATATATGAGCGTAAAAAAGCCGGAGCTTAACTTTTTCTGGGTGCTGTTTTCGCTTAATTTCTGCGTTGCCGTCGCATCCTTCTTCGTGTACGTTGATAAAGACGCAAACGGGGCGGCGAAGTATAATTATCTGCCCGTATGCCTTTGCGTTTTATATTGTTTCGTTTCAAGCTTTGTGGGTGACTATTTCCTTAAAGGCACCAAAAAAGCCTGTGAGTTTACCGTAATCACTTCACATCCCGAAGAAATAACAAGGCGTATACACGAGGAACTGAAACACAGTTGCACTATAATATCGGCCACCGGCGGTTACACGCAAGCAGAGAAAACAATTCTGCTTTGCGTTATAAACAAGCACCAGATATACGACTTCAAAAACATTTTGGCCGATTATGACAACACCTTCGGTTTCTCCGAAATAGTTACCGAAACCTACGGTAATTTCAAAAAAATCAAGTAATTTATTATCCTTCGGACGGTGATTATGTGAAAAATAGAGGTGCGCTGTCGGTGCTTGCGGCGGCTGTTCTTTGGGGCGGTATAGGCATATTTGTAAGCAATCTTGAAAGACTCGGCGTCAGTTCGCTCAATATTGTTTTTTTGAGGTGCTTTTTCACCGTTATCATACTCGGCGTTGTTCTTGCGGTTAAGAGTCCCCGGGATTTCAAGATTCCGCTTCGTGACCTGCCGCTCCTCATATCAAACGGCATTTTAAGCGTTGTTATGTTCACCTACTGCTATTATAAGACAATAGTGCTTTCGACCTTCTCGGTAGCGGCGGTGCTTATGTATACCGCGCCGATTTTCGTTATGATTATGTCGGTGCTCTTTTTTCACGAGAAGATAACCGTTAAAAAGATTATTGCGCTTGCCGTGGCGTTTGTCGGATGCGCTTTCGTATCCGGCGTCGTCGGCACCGCGGTCAGAATATCCGCGGAGGCGCTCGGCTTCGGTCTGCTTACGGGTTTCGGGTATTCGCTTTATACGATATTCGGCAGTCGCCTTATTCTTCGCGGCTGTAAAACGCTTCAGATAATGTTTTACACCTTTTTGTTCGCGCTTGCCGGCTCGGGCGTACTGCTCTGTGTGACCGGGGAGACAAATCCGCTTACGTATTCGCACGAAGCATGGCTGTGGGCGTTTCTGATGGCGATTTTCAATACGGTATTACCGTATCTGTTCTATACTTACGGACTTAAACTTACCGATACCACCACGGCGCCGATCATCGCGACGGTCGAGCCGGTCGCCGCCACTTTGGTAGGGCTTTTTTACGGTCAGTGGCCTACCGTTTTCGGCGTGCTCGGTATAATTCTCGTTTTAAGTTCGGTGATTATAGTAAACAGTAAGGATAGAAAAAAAGCGGCGTAAGAACGCTTGCCGGGGGGATAATTATGAGCTTTGAGAATAAAAAAATACTTTTTCTGGGCGACAGTATAACCGCGCTCGGTACAGGCGAACGCGGCTGGGTAGGGTATTTTAACCAAGCGGTCAAACCGTCATTTTTTGTGAATCTCGCGGTTTCCGGCGCGCGCCTTTCAAACGGTCAACCTGTTGAGTTTGACGGCAACCCCGTCTTCGCGGGCGATAATACCGACTATAATCAAGACGTTCTGCTGAATCAGGTGGAAAAGCTCTCACGCGGCAAGGATACCGCCAATAAGCACTATTCACATAACCCTGACTACGATGATTTCGATTTGATCATAATCGCCGCCGGTACCAACGACTGGTTCTGTAAGGAAAAATGCGATATTGAAGCGGTTGAGGCGCAGTTTACAAAAGACGGTAAGGTTTTGCCGCTCTCTGCCGCCGACCCTTTTACATGGCCGGGCGCCATGCGTATAATTTACGATAAATTACGGCGTTTTTATCCAAATGCCGTAATCTGCTTCTGCTCACCTGTGCAGTCCGCCGAGGAAAAACGTACTTACACTTCGATTCTGTATAAACGAAATCTTATGAAGAGTATTTGCGAAAGAATTTCCGACGTTACGTTTATCGACGCTTTTTGTTGCGGCATTTGCGGCGCTTATGAGTTTGATGAGAAGAACGGCAGAGATTTGATAGACGGTCTTCACCCGAACGCGTCGGGCGCAAAAAAGCTCGGGCGTTTTATTGCCCGCGCCGTGGAGTTGATATAATTATGTAAAAAAACCGTGAGTTCGAATCGGACCCGCGGTTTTGTTTTAACGACCGGCTGTTTTCTTGCTTTTGAGCGCCGTTTCTGTATTGTAAATCGCGTTTATCGACGCCTTGTCGGCGTGAAGAACGATGTAGGTGTATATCGCGTCGAAAATCGCAAGCTGGGCTATTCTTGAGGACATCGCGAGTATCGAGTGGCTCGTTTCGTCCGATTTTGTAAACAGGCATATATCGGAATTGCTTACAATAGGCGAATTGGCATAGTTTGTAATGCATACGGTAGTGGCGTTGCCGATTTTAGATAGTTGTAAAGCGTCGATTATGTCGGTAGACTCGCCCGAGTGCGAAATGCCTATCGCCACACTGTTTCTGTCAAGATGCGAAGCGATTATCGCCTGCAAATGATTATCGGTACACGCCTGTGCGTTAAGTCCGAGCCGCAGAAATTTGTGGGCGGCGTCCTGCGCTATCGCGGCGGAGTTGCCAAGCCCGAATATCACTATGCGGTTTGCTTTCATAATAGATTTGGTCGCAAGCTCCAGCTGTTTCGGATCAAGCACCGATTCGGTGTTCCAAAGCGATACCGAAATATCGTTTATGCGCTTGTTGAATATTTCAAAGCAACTGTCGTTTTTTGTGATTTTAGAGTTTATTGAAGAGGTTGATATTATTTCTCCGGCGAGACCGATGCGCAGATCGGTAAAGCCCTTAAACCCGAGCCGCCGGGAAAAACGCACTATGGTTGCCGCCGTAGAGCCGCTGAGCACTGCCAGTTCGTTTATCGGCAGGGAAGTTACCTGTTGTTCATTTTTGAGAATATAGTCGGCTATTTTCTTTTCACTCGGACCGAGCTTGCCGTAATTTGCCCGTATTCTGTGGAGTGTTGATTCCATAGATGACCTCCTGGTGAAAATTATTTTCATTATTTTATCATATTTCAAAAAAATAGTCAATAAACCGGAAAAAAATTTTATTATTATATTGAATTTGAATTGCGGATTTGGTATTCTTAAAACAGAAAAAATCAAAAGGAGACGAGAAGCATGCAATATCAGATGAATGAGTTTTTGTTTGCTATGATACTTACCGAGCTTGAAGACGCGGTAGGTAAAGAGAACTGCTCAACGCGGGCGATAGATAAGGTGACGCACAGCGTCGATTACTATTGGCTCTCCCGTATGTGGGCGGACAGGGGCTGCCGTATGCCGGAGGCGGATTTTGTTGTCTGCCCGAAGGACGCGACCGAGGTTTCAAAGGTGGTTAAAATTGCCAACTACTACAAAATCCCGGTGACCACATGGGGCGCGGGCGGCGGTACGCAGGGCGGCGCCATACCCGTTTGCGGCGGTATTATTCTCGATACCAAGCGTATGAACAAAATATACGAGGTAAACACCGAGGGTATGTACATAGAGTGCGGTACCGGCGCTATCTATAAGCATATCGAGTGGGCGGCAAACGAGGTCGGCAAGGCGACTATGCACTATCCGTCAAGTCTTACCTGCTCGACTGTCGGCGGCTTCCTCGCACACAGAGGTATCGGCGTTTGCTCCACCAAGTACGGCAAGATAGACGATATGGTGCTTCAAATGGAGGTCGTGCTTCCGAACGGCGATATCATTTATACTTCGCCCGCTCCCAAGCACGCGGCGGGACCTGACCTGAACCAGATATTCATCGGTTCAGAAGGGACGCTCGGCATTATAACAAAAGCGCAGATGAGAATATTCGACCAGCCTGAGGAGCGCCGCTTCCGCGGTTTCCTTTTCCAGGATATGACCGGCGCGTTCAAAGCGAGCCGCGAGCTGCTTCAAAAATTCAAGCCTTCGGTAATGCGCCTTTACGACGAGGCGGAAACCGCTTCGCTTATAAAGAAAATCGTTGGCGTTGAGCGAAAGGGCGCGTTTATGAACATTGCTTACGAGGGCGTAAAGGAAATGGTTGAAGTTGAAGAAAAAATACTTCTTGATACCTTCAAAAAGTACGGCGCCGAGGATCTCGGCAGCGAGTACGGCGAAAAATGGTGGAAAGAAAAGATAACCTTCTTCTATCCCGGTCACATGATGGATATACCGCAGATGTTCGGCACCATGGATACGATAGCTCCTTACGGAAAAATCGAGGAAATTTACTGGGCTATGAAAGAGGCGATAGAGACCAATTTCCCGCAGGCAAAATTTATAGCGCACTTTTCTCACTGGTACGAGTGGGGCGCAATGGTTTACGACCGCTTTATAATAGAAGGCAAGGATGTTCCCGAGGACCCGGTTGAGGCGCTCAGACTTCACCAGGCGGTTTGGACCTGCGGCGTACGCGCGGCGCTCGCCCACGGCGGCGTTGTAAACGACCACCACGGCGTAGGCATAAAGCTCGGCAGACTTATGAAAGAACAGTACGGACCGGCTATGCAGGTATTTGAGGGACTTAAAAAGACGCTTGACCCGAACGGTATTATGAATCCGTTCAAGCTCGGTCTGTAAATTATAGGGAGGAAAATAACTATGATAATGTCTGAAAAATGTAAACAGCATGTTGATTCCTGCCGTTTTTGCTGGATGTGCCACCACATCTGCCCGATAGGAAACGCGACCGGTCACGAGAGGTCTACCGCGAGAGCGAGAGCGCTCGGCATTTCGCTTGTAAACCGCGGCGCCATCGAGCTTGAAGAAATAATGGATAACATTTACGAATGCTGCACCTGCGGTGCTTGCGTTCATGATTGCACTACCGGTTGGGACCCGGTTATGTTCACAAAGGAAACGCGGCTTCAGGCGGCTCTTGAAGGCAAGCTTCCCGGTTACATAAGCGCGCTTGTCGATAACTGCCTTAAAACCGGCAACGCCTACGGCAAAACCGAAATCTGCGCCGATTTATCAGCGGCGGCGAGCGCTCATCAGAGCAAAACGGATACCTTGCTCTTCCTCGGTGCCGACGCCCGCTTTATGGCGTGCGATCAGGCGGTTAAAGCCGTAAAGGTACTCGAAAAAGCCGGCGTGGAGTTTTCCGTGCTTGAAAATGAGGCGCCCTCCGGCTGGCAGCTTGATTTCCTCATCGGCGCCGCCAATGAAACGAAAGAGCAAATGTCGGCGTGCGCAAAAGCGCTTGATTGTTATAAAACCGTTGTGGTCTATGACCCGAATGACGCCAAGGCGATAAAACAGCTCTATAAGGAATACGGCGTTGAGGTAAAGGCAAACGTTATTACCTTTACGGCGTTTGTTGCTTCGCTCATAAAGGAAGGTAAATTAAAAGCGGAGAACACCGGTAAGAAGGTCGTTTTCCAGGATCCCTATCAGCTTTCCCGCGATCTTGAGGAAACTGAACCGGCGCGCGAGATAATAAGGGCGTATGCCGACCTTTCGGAAATGCTCTTAAACCGCGAAGAAACCGTTTGGGCGGGCAATATCCTTATGGCGCAGTATATGCCCGACGTGATAAAGCTCGTTGCCGAGCGCAGAATATTCAATGCAAAGAGCGTTGGCGCAAGCACTGTCGTTACCGCCTGCGTTTCCGAATACGTTTCGCTTAAAGCGGTTGCCGGCGACGTTGAGATTATTTCCATTGAAGACCTGATAGTCGGCTGACGGAGGAAAGAAAAATGCTTGTCAATTTAAGAAAAATCATATCAATGGCGGAAGAGGGCGGCTACTGTGTGCCGGCGTTTAACGTCTACAATACGGAAACGGTTATGGGAGTTATAAAGGCGGCGGAAGAGCAGCGCGCGCCGGTCATTATACAGGTATATCCCCGCCTTATTAACGAAGAAGTGGGTTATTATCTCGCCCCCGCTATCCTGGCGGCGGCGAAAAAAGCCACGGTTCCGGTTTGTTTTCATCTTGACCACGGACCTTCGGAAAATACCGCCGTGCGCGCTCTTTACTGGGGCGCTACCGGCATTATGTATGACGGTTCGGTACATCCGTTTGAAGAAAATGTCGCGACTACAAAGCATATAGTCGATATCTGCGACGCGATAGACGTAGGCGTTGAGGGTGAACTCGGTCATATAGGAAGCGTAAACGACGACGCTATGGATGAATTCACAAATCCCGACGAGGCGGCTGAATTTGTAAAACGCACCGGCGTTACCTGCCTTGCCGTACTCATCGGCAACGCCCACGGACATTATAAAAAACCGCCCAAGCTCGATATCGAAAGGGTAAAAGAGATAAGAAAGGCGACCGGCGGTATACCGCTTGTGCTTCACGGCGGTTCCGGCATACCCGATGAAGAGGTAAAGGCGGCGATAAAAGCCGGCGTTCGCAAAATGAATATCGGCACCGATGTGTGCTGTGCTTTTGCGGACGGCACGCTCGAATCGCTTAACGACCCGAACAGAAGTATAGCGGTAGACCTGTTTATGAAGAAACCTATCGACGCCGTAAAAGCGTTGGCGGTAAGCAAAATAAAACTGGTCGGCGCTGACGGAAAGGTATAAAGTATGATGAAAATAGTAGGCATCGGCGCCGACGTTTACGATACGCTTTACAGTATCCCGACCTATCCGGCGGAGGATACCAAAATGCGTGCCGCTTCCAGTAAATCCGCGGGCGGCGGTCCCGTAGCCACCGGTCTCGTGGCGGCAAGCAAACTCGGCGAAAGCGCCGCGTACATCGGCGTTTTGTCCGACGATACGGGCGGAGTATTCTTAAAAGCCGATTTTGAAAAGTACGGTGTGGCTACCGACCTTATCGATATAAAGTCGGGTTATCGCTCATTTTCGTCGGTTTTGTGGCTCTGCGCTGACAGCGCCACGCGCACCTGCGTATTCGATAAAGGCGATTTACCGCCGCTCAAACTAAACAAAAAAACGACTGCCGCGATTAAAGAAGCCGAAATACTTATGGTAGACGGAAACGAAATGTCGGCGGCACTCGAGGCGGCAAAAATTGCCAGAGCCGCCGGCACAAAGGTGCTCTACGACTGCGGCGGACTTTACGACGGCGTGAAAAAGCTTTTGGAGCTTACCGATATTATGATACCGTCCGAAGAGTTTGCTCTCGGTATCACCGGCTGTAATACGGCGCAGGCGGCGGCTGAAAAGCTTTATAAAACCTATAAGCCGGAGGTTGTCGTAATAACGCGGGGTAAGCGGGGCGGCTTGCTTTACCGTGGCGGGAAAAACGTTTATTATCCGGCTTATCCCGCAAAGGTAGTCGACTCGAACGGCTCGGGCGACGTGTTCCACGGCGCGTTCGCGGCGGGTGTTGTCAAGGGCTACGATTACGAAAAATGCTGTCATTTTGCAAGCGCGGTTTCGGCGATAAAGTGTACCGGTATCGGCGCCCGCGAGAGTGTTCCCGATTTTGAAACCGCAAAGAAATTTTTGAAGGAGAACGGTTATGAATTATAAAAAAGCATACAAAAGCGCAAACGGTTATACTCCGATTTGCAAAATAGGCGAGTGTTCGCTCAAAAAACTTGAATTCGGCATAATTGAACTCGAAGCGGGTCAGAAGCTCGACTTTTACACCGAAGATAAAGAAACCGCGTTTATCATGCTCGAAGGTCACTGCAACGTGGAAACAGACGGTGAAATCTTTGAAAATATAGGCAACAGGGCAAACGTGTTTGAAAACCGCAGGGCGGAGAGCTTTTATATGCCGCGTGAGCAAAAGCTCACCGTTTGCGCCATTGATCATATTAAAATCGCCGTTTGCGCGACTCCGGTCGCCGAAAAGACACAGCCGCAGGTCATAAGAGAAAAAGACGTTGTTCTTAAACTGCTCGGCGAGGTGCCGTACCAGAGGGAAACGAGCTTTATTATCGATCAGAACACAAACGCGAAAGTGCTGACTATCGGCGAGGCGTATTGCACCGAAGGCAACTGGGCGGGTTTCCCGCCGCACAAACACGATGAGGACAATATGCCCAAGGAGTGTATAGCGGAAGAAATCTATTACTTCCTGTTTGAACCGAAGCAGGGTTTTGCCGTGCAGTGCCTTTATACTTCGGACGGCACCACCGACGAAGCGTATCGCGTTAAAAACGATGAGCTCGTCGAGTTCCCGTTCGGATATCATACCACTGTGTCCACTCCGGGTTATCAAACATATTTTCTGTGGCTTATGGCGGGCGATTACCAGGGCTTCAACCGCAGCAGCGACCCTGAGCACGCATGGATAGAGAACAGATAAATTAAGGTGGAGGTATGTCGAGGCATACCTCTGCTTGTGTTAAGTGAGGTAAAAATGATTACACTTAAAAACGAATTTCTGACTGTCGCAATCAGCGAAAGAGGCGCTGAAATCAAAAGCATCGTATATGACGGAACGGAGTATATCTGGGAGGGCAGACCCGATGTGTGGGCGTCCTCGTGTCCTCTCCTGTTCCCGATTTGCGGCGGTCTTAAAGAGGATAAATACACGCTTGGCGGCAAGGAGTACGCGCTCGAAAAGCACGGCTTTATAAGGAGAAAAACCTTTGAGGTCGAAAGTATCAGCGACACTTCGGCGACTTTTTTAAGCTGTTCGGATGACGAAACAAAAAAGTGTTATCCTTTTGATTATGAATTAAGGGTAATATACACTCTTTCCGGAAAGAGCGTTAAAATCGATTATTCGGTAAAGAATACGGGCGGCAGTACGATGTACTTTAACATCGGTTCGCACGAAGGATACAGCACGCCTGAGGGTATCGAGGAGTACGATGTGATATTCTCCGAAAAAGAAACGCTCGAAAACGTGGTGACAAACGGTAATCTGTTGTCCGGGAAGAGAATCCCGATAATTAAAGACAGCAATGTTCTGCCGCTTGAAGATAAATACTTTGAGGTTGACGCGCTCGTGTTCGATAAACTCAATTCACGCTCGGCAACGCTTAAAAACCGTAAGACGGGCAGGGCGGTAAGGGTTGATTTTCCTGATGATAAGTATTTTCTCCTGTGGCATAAGTACGGCGCGCCGTATATGTGCTTAGAGCCGTGGAACGGTATTCCCGACAGGGAGGGCACGGATTTTGATATCGTCCGGAAAGAGGGCATAACCGCGCTTGACGCAAAAGACGAATACAGGCATACGCACACAGTGACAATAACAGGGTAGGAGTAATTATGAAGTATCTGTTAGGTATAGATTTCGGCGGCGGCGCCTCAAAGGCGACCCTTATTGATACCGCCGGAAACATAGTCGCCGATAATACGGTCGAATATCCGACTTTGCATCCCTTTGCCGCCGCCTGCGAACAGTCCCCGGCTGACTGGATAAACGCGCTGTGCGAAAACGTAGGCGCGTTGCTTAAAAAAAGCGGAATAAAAAGTGAGGATATACTTTCGCTTTGCATTGATTCCGCCACGCATACGTTTTTGCTGTGCGACAAGGATAAAAATCCGGTTTGCGACGCCGTTCACTGGACCGACACACGCTCAAGAGAGCAGGCGGACGCCCTGCGGGAGCGGTCGGGCGATATGATATTCGGCAAAACCTTTCATAAGCCGGATACCATATGGACGCTTCCGGGACTTTTGTGGTTTAAGGAAAAAAAGCCGGAGCTTTTTGAAAAAACGAAGTATGTATTTTTTGAAAAGGACTATATCCGTTATTTTCTTACCGGCGTTTACTGTACCGATTATATTGAGGCGCAGGGAAGTATGCTCTTTGACTGCAACAATATGACTTGGGATAAGGAACTCTGCGGTATTGCCGGAATAAATGAAGATATGCTTCCGCCGATAGTCGCTCCCGCCGACATAATAGGCGGCGTGACTGAGTTCGCGGCTGAAAAGACGGGACTTAAAGCGGGTACGCCCGTGATTTGCGGTACTACCGATACCGTTATGGAGGTGTTTGCCTCCGGCGCGGTCAAAAAGGGCGACGTGACCGTGAAACTGGCAACCGCCGGCAGAATTTGCGTTATAACCGATAAACCGTACCCCGACAGACATCTTGTAAACTATTCGCATATCGTTTCGGGACTCTGGTATCCCGGCACGGCGACAAAATCATGCGCCGCCTCATACCGCTGGTACAGAGATACCTTCGGCGGCGATTATAAGGAGCTTGACGCCTCCGCCGCAAATATACCGATAGGCGCCGAAGGACTTATTTTTCATCCCTACTTAAACGGTGAACTGACTCCGTATGCCGACCCCGCGCTTTGCGGCAGTTTTACGGGTATTCGCGCCACGCATACAAAGGCGCATTTTACCCGCGCGGTGCTTGAAGGCGTGGCTTATTCGCTTATGGATTCCAAAAAATACCTTGACTCGCTGAATATCCCGTATAATACCGTCGCTACCGCGATAGGCGGCGGCACCAAGGGCAAACTTTGGCGGCAGATGTTAAGCGACGCGCTCGGAATGGCTCTTAAAACAACAAAGAGCAGTGATTCCTCACTCGGTTCGGCTATGCTCGCGGGTATCGCGGCAGGTGTTTTCGGCGACGCCGAAGACGCGGTAAGCAAATGCGTAAAAGAGGTTGATATAACCTATCCCGATAATGAAAATACGTTGAAATATGAAGAGGTTTTTGCAACCTATAAAAAAATACACGATGCGTTAGCACCGGTTTACAGTGAAAGATGATATGAAAATAGTCGTATGTATAAGGCAGGGAGCGGACGGTGATATAAGTCCGTTTGACGCCTGCGCTTATGAAGAGGCGCTGAAAATAGAAGGCGCCGAAGTGATTTTGCTCAGTATGGGGCCGCCCGCTGTAAAGGATTTACTGCTGCGGCTTACGCGCCTCGGCGCAAAACGTGCCGTACTGCTTTGCGACAGCGCCTTCGCCGGCGCGGATACTCTCGCTACGGCGTATACGCTTTCGCTCGCCGTAAAAAAGCTTTCGCCCGACCTGATAATGTGCGGCAGGCAGACCCTTATAGGCGATACCGCTCAGGTCGGACCGATGCTTTCCGTATTCGCAAAAACCTCGCTGATAACGGGCGTTATGAGCATAGAGGGTATAGGCAAAAATATTACCTGTCTTACGCGAGACGAGGGCGAAAAAACGGTAAGCTTTCCCGCACTGCTCACACTTGAGCGCATAAACAACCTGCGTTTGCCGAGTATAACGTCAAAGCTCGGCAGTGTGGAAGTCCTATCCGCCGGCGATATCGGCGCCGATAGGGATAAATGCGGTCTTGCCGGCTCGCCGACAAGGGTCATGGCAACACGCGAAAATGAATCGGGCAGGCGCAAATGTAAATTTATCTCATTCGGCGAATTAAAGGCGGCCATAGACGAAAGCCTCAAAAAAAGCGCGCCGGTAACAGAGCAGTCGCCGCCCTCGGAAGAGAAGCTTAAAAAGGTGCTAATCGTGGGCGAATCTCCGCGCGGCTTCGCCCAAACGGTAAGTGATAATATTTCCGTTTGCAATGAATACAGCACGGAAAAAATTGCCGAAAAAATCGGGGAAGTGAAGCCGGACGCGGTGCTTTTCGGGAGCGACGCGGTTTCAAAGCGGCTTGCGGCTACGGTCGCGGCAAAGCTCAGGCTCGGGCTTTGCGCCGACTGTACCCGTCTTGCGACCAATTCAAAAAAGCTTGTTATGTACCGCCCGGCTATGTCCGGCAGTGTTATCGCTCAAATTGAGAGTCTGACCGTCCCCGCAATGGCGACCGTGAGAACAAAACAGAAAAGCTCCGATATTGTCGTCGCGGCGGGATTCGGCGCCAAAAACTGCCTTAAAGAGGTTGAGCGGTTTGCAAAAGAAATCGGCGCCGATATGGCGGCGTCAAGAAAAGCGGTGGATAACGATTTACTGCCGTACGCCTTGCAGGTGGGACTCACCGGCAAAACGGTTAGCCCGGCGGTTTACATAGCCATAGGTATATCGGGCGCCGTTCATCATATCGCGGGTATGGGCAAATCAGGTACGGTTATTGCCGTAAACCCCGATAAAAACGCTCAGATATTCGATTATGCCGATTACGGCATAATATCGGATTTTGAAAATTATCAAACACAGGAGGTAAACTTATGAGCTACATCAATTATTCTTACGACAGTCTTAAAACCTTTTGCCGCGACGCCTTTATGAAGTTCGGTTTTACGGAGGATGAGTCGCTTAAAATTACCGACGTATTGCTGCTCAGCGACCTTTACGGCATTGAGTCGCACGGCATGCAGCGTCTTGTTCGCTATCATAAGGGTATAGAAAACGGACTGATAAAGGTTGAAGCAAAGCCCGAAACGGTGTTTGAAACACCCGTCTCCGCGGTAATCGACGGGCACGACGGCATGGGTCAGCTCATATCAATACACGCCATGAATATCGCGATAGAAAAGGCGAAGAAAACAGGTATGGCTGTGGTATCGGTAAGAAATTCAAACCATTTCGGCATAGCCGGGTATTATGCGAAAATGGCGTGTGACGCGGGACTTGTAGGATTTGCGATGACCAACAGTGAGGCGATAATGGTGCCCACATATTCCCGCCTTGCCATGCTCGGCTCTAACCCGATAGCGATATCAATGCCGGCAGACCCTTATCCGTTTTTCTTTGACTCATCAACAACGGTAGTGACGCGCGGCAAGCTCGAAATATACAACAAACTTTCAAAGCCGCTTCCCGAGGGGTGGGCGCTCGATGAAAACGGCAACGCCTGTACCGACGCCGAAAGAGTGCTTAAAAACATCGTAGGAAAGGCGGGCGGCGGTATCATGCCGCTCGGCGGCAATACCGAAACGCTCGGCGGTCATAAGGGTTACGGCTACGGTATGCTCTGTGAGATATTCTGTTCGATATTCTCCGGCGGTCTCACCTCCAACCACACCCACACCGGCGGCAAGGGCGGCACCTGCCACGGCTTTATGGCGATAAACCCCGAGGTCTTCGGCGACGCAGACGCTATGAAGGAGCGCTTCTCAACCTTTTTGCAGGAACTGCGCGACGCGCCTAAGGCGGAGGGTCAGCCACGTATTTATACGCACGGCGAGAAGGAAATTTTTGCTTACGCCGACCGAATGAAGAACGGCATTGACGTAAACATAAACACCGTCGCCGAAATGAAAAATCTCTGCGATTATCTGGGACTTGACAGCGTGAAGTATTTAGGCAACGTTGATTTCTCGGAAGCAAAGCAGAGCTCGTACAAATAATCGACGGTTTTGTGTAATTCTTGACAGTAGTCCTGTTTTATTTTATAATAATTGAAGGTTCAAAAGAACTGACTATACTAAAAACAGAATTGGAGAGATTTTATGAAGTTTTGTCCTAAATGCGGTAATCAGCTCGGCGATAATGTGTCTTTCTGCAACCGTTGCGGTGCAGACGTAAAGGGCGCGGCTGCCGCCGGAAATCAGAACGGCGGGTTTAACGGTGCTGCTCCTCAACCACAGTACGCAACCCCTAAACCTCAGTTTAACGGACAGGTAAATATGCCGCAAGCCGGTAATATGAACGCTCCCGGTACGGCGATAGAAGTCATAAAAGCGATCGGCAAATCACCGCTCTTCCTTGCGGCGGTAGTTGCCATGACTTTATCGGTTCTTTTTAGTTTCTTATATCAGATTGGCGGTAGTAATGCCGCGTTTGATTCCTTGAGGGAAACGCTCGGCAGAATCGGTCTTGACAGAGAGGCAAGGGAAATAGTCAACAGTATGGAGAGCGTGTCGGTCGGATCTGTACTTATCAGTATGGTCCCCTCAATACTTATAATCATAGGACTGTGGCTTACATATGTTTCTTTAAGCAACCGGACGGGTCCGATAAGTACCGTGGGACTTACGATGATCAAAGTTATAAATATTATTGAACTTGTATTTATGTGTATAGCTTTTGCCATCGTTGAAATCGTGCTTATTGCCGGAATGGTGGGCGTTTCGATTGTTAAGAACGACACAAGCAGCGCGGACGGGAAAACGCTTGCCGGTCTTGCAGGCGGGTTGCTCGTCGTGGGCGCTATTGTTCTTGCTGCCGTATTCGTACTTATGGTTGTCTATCTTGCGCAGATCATATCTTCAATAAATACCGCTAAGCGTACCATAGCGACCGGGGTCGCAAGCGATAAAGTTTCGGGCTTTGTTGCCGTTATGGCATTTATAGGTGCTTTTGCCAACATCATTTCCTTATTTTCGGGTGACGGTGCGCTGCATGTGCTCGGCGCGCTTTGCGGCATCGCTTCGTCCATATGTTTCGGCGTGCTTATTTTCAAGTACAAAAACGCTATGCGGCCGATTATGTATCAGGGTTCTAACTTTGGTAACATTCAATAATCATCAAATTTTTGCCGGTCACCTTGCGTGACCGGTTTTTTTATGCCGCCGGGTTGATTTTAAGTCTGCTGACGACTTGACATATCGTCTTATTTGTATTATAATCTCATAGGTCGCGTTAGTATTGCTTTTGTGTTTTCATCTGACGGCCCGGTGTGTTTTTTTGAAACAAAAAACACAGTTATGTTCCTGAAATGGGGGAATTAAAATGAAGAAAACCGTTGGAGTTTTGCTATGCGTTTTAATTGCCGCTTTTGCTTTATGCGGATGTAAGGCGCGGGACCGCGAGCTTGCCAACAAACCGGTGGAGGATAAGGATAAAACCAGTGACGTTACCGGTGTGCAGGACGGCACCACCCACATAAATTCCGGTGAGGACGTTAAGGATAAAACCTCAAAGCCTGATGACGCGAATGCTCCGAATTACGATGACGAAGTCGACCTTACTTCCTATAAAAAGCCCGGGGATGTTATCGATATCGATATGTCGAAAAGCGACCCGTCTACCGAGAATATACATTTTGCTTTTAATGACGGCATGGTAAGCAGTTACGAGTATAAGTTCGGCGATAAAACCGTATCGGTTACATATACGTATTCGGACGGCGCCGCGGAGGTTTTCGCTTTTATGGACGGCGTGCTCGTTGCCGACGATACCGTTGAGCTTTCCGCTTACGATTCGCAGAAGGGCTTTACGGTTGTTGACGGGTATTTCTTCAAAGGTTTTACCGCAAAATAAGTTTAATAAAGTGCATTTTTTAAGCCGGTCGGGCATTAGCCCGACCGGCCGTTTTTTTGCTTGACATACCGTATCCGTAATGCTATAATAATTTGCGAAACATTCGCAAATTGAGGTGCAAAAATGCAAAAGTACGAAACCAGACAGAGAAAAGCGATTTTGAAATTTCTTTGTGATAACGTTCATAAGCCGCTTACCGTGAGCGAGATGGCTTCGGCTCTCAAAGCCGAGGGCGTCAGCGTCAGCGCGATTTACCGTAACCTTTCGGATTTGCAGGATGAGGGAAAAGTGCAGCGAATAACGCAAAGCGGCAGTAAAAAGGTTTATTACCGTTATACCTGCGCCAAGAACTGCGAAAAGCATTTGCATATGTCCTGCTCTAAATGCGGAAAAACTTTTCACCTCGACGTGCCGGATACCGATTCCGTGATCAGAGCGGTACTTAATGATTCCGATTTTAAGATAGACAGCGCGAATACCGTGCTTTACGGCACCTGCGCAAAGTGCAGAAAATAAACAGGTGATATTAACAGAAGGGAGGCGGCGGTATGTCTAAACGCAGTCGCTATACAGCCGTGATTTTGGCGGCGCTTATACTGACGGTATCATTTTCCGCCGCTTTTTTTGCCTTGCATGAGCACACGCACTCATGCGTCGGGGAAAATTGCCCGCTGTGCGCGGCAAGCGCGCTTTGCAGAACGTTTTTCAAGGCGCTTTATGTTGCTTTTACGGCACTGTCGGCGGTTCCGCTCTGTTTGATTGCCTTAAAACTTTCACTTAAATCAATACTTATTTCGGGCGACACACCCGTTATGCTTAAAGTGAAAATGACCGATTAAAGAATTTTTTAATGTATACAGCTAAATTTTAGATTCGGAGGATTACAATGAAAAGAATAACAGCGATTTTGTTTTGCGTGATTCTTATGTTCACGGCGACCGCATGCGGCGCAAAAAACAAATCGAAAATAAATATAGTTACCACTATTTTCCCGGTTTATGACTGGGTGCGCGAAATAGCCGGCGATAACGAAAACGTTGAAATCACGATGCTTATAAACAGCGGCGCGGATCTTCACAGTTTTCAGCCGACTACCGACGATATTATAAACCTTACGACCTGCGACGTGTTTGTATACGTGGGCGGCGAGTCGGATGAATGGGCAAAGGACGCTCTCAAAGAAAAGCAGAACGACGACATGGTGATAATAAACCTTATGGACGCTCTCGAAGACGGTAAAAAAGAAGAGGAAATAAAAGAGGGTATGGAGTCGGAAGAAGAGGGCGAAGAAGGCGATGACGAGCCGGAATATGACGAGCACATATGGCTTTCTCTTAAAAACGCAAAGCTTTTATGCGGCGCTATATGCGACGGATTATCAAAAGCGGATAAGAAGAACGCCGACAGTTACAGAAAAAACGCCGACGCTTACATCGAAAAGCTTGCCGGGCTTGACAGTGAGTACGAACAGGCGGTAAGCGCCGCCAAGAATAAAACTCTCGTTTTCGGCGACCGTTTTCCGTTCCGCTATTTGACCGACGATTACGGTATCGATTATTACGCCGCTTTTGCCGGCTGCTCCGCTGAAAGTGAGGCGAGCTTCAAGACGGTTATCTTTTTATCGGGCAAGTTAGATTCACTGCAGCTTAAATATATCATGAAAACCGAGGGCTCGATGAATGATATCGCAAGCTCGGTAATAGAAAACAGCAAATCTAAAAACGCCGGTATACTGACTCTTGATTCCATGCAGTCGGTGACGGCAGAGCAGGTGAAGGACGGCGCGACTTACCTTAGTATTTGCAAAAAGAATCTTGAAGTTCTTAAAAAAGCATTGAATTAAAGAAGGAAAAAGTATGGCTCTTATTGCTTGTAAAAACTTAACGCTCGGCTACGGCGGGCGTGTGATAGTCAAAGACCTGAATTTTGCGGTAAACACCGGAAATTATCTTTGCATAGTAGGCGAAAACGGCTCCGGTAAAACAACCCTGATGAAAACGCTTTTAGGGCTTACTCCCGCAATTTCCGGCGGTATAGTTTTGGGGGACGGACTTAAAAGAAACGAAATCGGATATCTGCCGCAGCAAACGGCGGTTCAGCGCGATTTTCCGGCGAGCGTGTACGAGATAGTGCTTTCCGGCTTTTGCGGCAAATCCGGTATAGCTCCGTTCTATACTGCGGCGCAGAAAAAGGAAGCCCTCGAAAACATCCGGAAAATGGGTATCTTCGACCTTAAAGGCCGCTGTTACCGCGAGCTTTCCGGCGGTCAGCAGCAAAGGGTGCTTCTCGCCCGTGCGCTTTGCGCCACAAGCAAACTTATATTGCTTGACGAGCCGGTCTCCGGGCTTGACGCAAGGGCGACCGAGGGTATGTATTCCATAATCGAAAAACTGAATAAAGAGGAAAAAATCACCGTGATAATGATTTCGCACGACATATCTGCCGCGCTTAAATATGCCACGCATATTCTTCATATAGGCGCGGACTGCTTTTTCGGCAGGCGCGAGGAGTACATCTCGCTTAAAAAAGCGGAGGTGACGGATAATGAGTGAAATAATGGAAAAGCTTTATTTTTACATTCAGTTTCCCATGGTAAGAAAAGCGCTGATAGTTGGCGTGCTTATTGCCCTTTGCTCGTCACTTCTCGGCGTTACGCTGGTACTTAAAAGGTTTTCTTTTATAGGCGACGGGCTTTCTCACGTCGCTTTCGGCGCCATGGCGGTCGCGGCGGTCGTCGGACTTACGAATAATATGCCTTTGGTGCTCGCCGTCACGGCGATAAGCGCCATACTCCTGCTTCGCACCGGCACCAATACCAGAATCAAAGGAGACGCGGCGGTCGCCATGATTTCGGTCGGCGCGCTCGCGGTCGGATATCTGCTTATGAACGTGTTTCCGAAATCGGGAAACGTTTCGGGCGACGTCTGCACAACGCTTTTCGGCTCAACCTCAATACTTACGCTTTCAAAAAAAGAAGTATTGCTTTGCATTATACTTTCCGCGGTTGTGATGGCGGTCTTTGTTCTGTTTTATAACAAGGTTTTTGCGCTTACCTTTGATGAGGACTTTGCCCGTGCGACCGGAACGCGGACTTCGGCATATAACCTTTTAATAGCCATGATAGTGGCGGCGGTTATAGTGCTCGCTATGAATCTTGTGGGTTCGCTTCTTATCTCCGCGCTTGTGATATTCCCGGCGCTCTCCTCAATGCGGGTGTTCAAGACCTTCAGATCGGTAACGGTTTGTTCAGCCGTGCTTTCGGTTATTTGCGCACTGCTCGGTATGCTTGTTTCGATAGTAACGGGTACGCCGGTCGGCTCCACAATAGTAGTTGTTGATATCTTTTCATTTTTAATATTCTATCTTATCGGATTACTGAAAGAAGGTGTTAAAAAATGAAAAGAATACTGTGCTTATCGGCAGCGGCGGCGCTGGTTGTCGCTTTGTGTTCATGCTCTGCCGTCGATAACGGAAAAGCGTCGCGAAGCGGGGCGAAAACCGTAAACGACGTGCTAAACGAAGCCCAAAGCGGCGATTCGGGAAAGACCGACAACTCTGAGGGAGAATTTGTGGGGGACGGAGAAAAGAGCATTGCGGATATAAAGTGCGATATCGATCTTACCAAAATGGAATCAAATATGGTAACTGCAACGGTCAACGATTTTTATATCAATCCCGAAAACTACATTGGTAAAATAATAAAAGCGCATGGAACCTTCGGCGTTTACGAAATGCCCGGGCGCAATTACTACCTGTGCGTCATGACCGACCCCACCGGATGTTGCTCGCCGTCGGTTGAGTTTTTGCTTAAAAACGAGCGCAAATATCCCGGCGAGTATCCCGCCATGGATACCGAAATCACCGTGATAGGTGAATTTGAAACCTATTTTGAAGATGGCAAAAAATACTGCCAGTTAAAGGACGCGCTTATTAACTGAACTCCGGTAAAACCGGGAATAAAAAAAGACCTCTTGAAAATTCAAGAGGTCTTTGTCTGTCTTATTCGGCGAACAGCTCGGTTGAAAGATATCTGTCGCCCGTATCGGGCAAGAGAACCACTATGTTTTTGCCCGCGTTTTCATTTCGTTTTGCAAGCTCCGTCGCCGCGAACAGCGCCGCCCCGGAGGAAATGCCCGCAAGCACGCCTTCGGTTCTGCCCAGAAGTCTGCCGCTCATCATCGCGTCCTCATCGGACACGGGGAATACTTCATCGTAAATCCCGGTGTTGAGGACATCCGGCACAAAGCCCGCGCCTATGCCCTGGAGTGCGTGCCGGCCAGCCTTACCGCCCGAAAGTACAGGTGAGCCCTTCGGCTCTACCGCCACTATCTTTATGTTCGGGTTTTTTGATTTGAGATATTCGCCGGTACCCGTAATTGTGCCGCCGGTACCCACTCCCGCGACGAAAATATCAACCTTACCGTCGGTATCCGCAAATATTTCGGGACCTGTTGTATCAAAATGGGCTTTTGGATTTGCCGGGTTTGTAAACTGACCCGCTATTACGGAGCCGGGTATTTCTTTCAGCAACTGCTCCGCTTTTTCCATGGCGCCCGTCATGCCGAGCGCGCCGTCGGTCAGTACAAGTCTTGCTCCGTATGCCTTCATTATTTTCTGCCGTTCTACCGACATACTGTCCGGCATTACGATAACAGTTTCATAACCTCTTGCCGCGGCTACAAGCGCGAGTCCTATACCGGTATTACCCGAGGTCGGCTCAATGATGACCGAACCCTTTTTGAGTTTCCCGCTTTTCTCGGCTTCATCTATCATTGCTTTCGCTACGCGGTCTTTTACCGAGCCCGCCGGATTGAGGTATTCAAGCTTTGCGAGAACTTTCGCTTTAAGCGAAAGCTCTTTTTCGATGTTTGTAAGCTCGAGCAGGGGAGTGTTACCGATAAGCTCATCCGCCGATTTATATATTTTTGACATTCTTTCGCCTCCCGGTACAGCTTAGTAAAGCTTAAGGTCTATCCAGAGGTTTTCGTAGTATTTCCTGATTTTCGGGTCAATATCGTGATAATACTGAGCCCTTTCTATTTCATATTCGTCGCCGGGATAAAGTATTTCATCCTCGTAAAAACTGTATTCTTCATTTTCAACGACCGCTTTATTCGGCGAGGCATAGCAGATATATTCGGCGTTTGCGAGGGCTATCGGCGGGTCAAGGAGAAAATCGATATAGAGCATTGCCGCGTCGTAGTTTTTAACGCCCTTCGGTATGCATACGGCGTCAACAAAAATGTTTGTGCCCTCTTCGGGATAGAAGAATTCGAGATTTTCATTGTTTTCGACCATTGTGTAATAATCGCCCGCGTAATACGGACCTATCGACGCTTCGCCGGTCTCCAGTTTGCCGTATATTTCATCCATAACGTAGGACTGCAAAACGCCTTTTCCCTCTTTGAGCTTTTGAGCCGCGTCGTCCCAGTCTTTCTTGCTTGTGGAGTTCAGGTCCTGCCCCAGAATCATCTGCGCCGTCATAAACGCGTCGCGCGGGTTGCTGAAATTAAGCGACATATCGCGGTATTTTTCATCCCAGAGAGCTTTCCATGAATGCTCCGGCTCGTCTATAAGCGCGGAATTGTAAATGATGCCGACCATGCCCACGCTGTACGGTACCGAGTATTCGTTGTTTTTGTCGTAGAAAAGGTTTTTGTACTTGTCGTAAATAAGGTCGTAGTTTTTAAGCCGGCTGACGTCGATTTTTTCGAGCATATCTTCGTTTTTGAGGCGTTCTATCATATAATCGGAGGGAATGACTATGTCGTACGATACACCGCCGCTTTTCAGCTGGGAATAAAGACTTTCATTGCTCTCAAAGGTTGTGTAGTTGACGTGTATTCCGGTCAGCTTTTCAAATTCGCGGTTCACGTCTATTGATTCATCCGAGCCGTCGGATATATACTCGCCCCAGTTATAAACGTTAAGCACCGTGCCCGAAAGCTCTTTTGTATACGTGCCGCGAAGCTCTCCGTCGAGGTCTTCCGCGTACTTATAACCGCACCCTGATAAAAGAGTAAGCATGAGGACCGCCGAAAGCGTTAAGGCGATAAACTTTTTAGCCACGCGAATTCCTCCTTTGCTCACTTTTCGTTTGTACGATATTATAAAGTATGAGAAGAACGAATATCGTTAAGAAAACAATGGTGGAAAGGGCGTAAACGTCCGGCTTTACGGTTTTCTTTGTCATGTTGTATATGACAACCGGCAAAGTCTGGTAATGACCGCAGGTGAAATAGCTTATCACGAAATCGTCGAGTGAAAGCGTGAACGACATAATAAAGCCCGTAAAAATACCCGTCTGTATAGAAGGTATTACCACCTTGAAAAACGCCTGTACCGGCGTACAGCCGAGGTCGAGCGCCGCTTCGTGCAGGTTCTTGTCAGTCTGGCGAAGCTTCGGTATGACCGAAAGAATAACGTAGGGAAGATTAAAGGTTATATGCGCTATAAGCACGGTTATAAAACCGAGCGATTCGGAAAGTCCTAACATTCTGCCGAAGAATACAAACAGAAGCATAAGAGATATGCCGGTTACGATATCGGCGTTCATCATCGGCACATTGGTGACTGTCGTGACAAAACTGCGGGTCACCTTTTTGCGAAGCGCCGTGATGCCGACCGCCGCCGCGGTGCCGAGCACCGTCGCGATGCTTGCGGAGAGAATTGCCACCGTAAGGGTGTGCTTGAGTCCGTCCATCATAGCGGTATCAAAAAGAATGTTTTTGTACCAGTCTACCGAAAACTTATCAAATATCCATACGCTTGAGCCGGAGTTGAAAGAGAAAAACACCATGACCGCTACGGGCGCGTAAAGGAAAAGGATAATGAGGGCAACGTAAATCCTTGAAAACGTTTTCATACGATAACGCCTCCTTCATCATCGTCGGTAAATCTGCTCATAACGGCAAGGCAGAGCAGTATCATTACCATCAGCACAAGCGAAAGCGCCGAGGCGACGTTGTAGTAATCGGGACCCATACCGAAGAGATATTCGATGGCGTCGCCGATAAGCCAGTTTTTGTTGCCGCCGAGCTTCTGAGAGATGTAAAAAGTGCTGACCGAGGGAACGAAAACCATTGTGATTCCCGATATCACACCCGGCATTGAAAGCGGGATAATAACTCTGCGAAGACGCGACGGACCGTTTGAGCCGAGGTCCTGCGCCGCTTCGAGCAGGGAATTATCGATTTTAGACATTACCGAGTAAATCGGCAGTATCATATAGGGTATAAAATCGTAAACCATACCGAGTATAACCGCGCCGGGCGTGTTGATAAGCTTCAATTTCGGAAGCCCTACCGACTGTAAAAACGTGTTTATAAGACCGGTATTGGCAAGTATCGATATCCACGAATAAGTGCGGATAAGAAAGTTCATCCACATCGGGAGCATTACGATTATCATTATCATGCGCTGAGAGCTTACCTTCATTTTGGTCATGAAATAAGCCATAGGGTAGGAAATAACGAGCGTAATGGCGGTTGCTATGATCGCGTAAAGAATCGATACGCCGAAAGCTTTTTTGTATCTGCCGATTTCGGAAATGTTGGCGAGCGTAAACGCGCCCGACTCGTTCGTAAAGGCAAAATAAGCCATCATAAGAAGCGGAACGATAACAAATATCGCCGCCCAAACAAGGTATGGCGCCGCTACAAGGCGACTGCCGAAGCTTTTCTTGTTCACGGCGTTATTCCTCCTCTTCGCTGTTTTCGGAGAGGTGGTCCATCTCTTCACTGTAAGAACTGTAATCGCCGTAAAGTCCGGAGTATTCCGATTTCTTCATTATGTGAATGGCGTCCGGCTCGATGTAAAGACCCACCCGGTCGCCTACGGCGCACTCATCGGTGGTTTGTATCATCCACTTAAAGCCGCCGATATCCACTATTATTTCATAATGAACGCCGAGGAAGGCGACCGAAGTAACGGTGCCCGTCAGCATACCTTTTTCCTTTGAAACGATATCAACGTCCTCGGGACGAACGACAACGTCTACCGCTTCGCCCGGTTCAAAGCCCTTGTCAAGACACTCGAACGTATGCCCCGAAAAAGTTGCGGTGAAGTCTTTGTCCATAACACCGTCTACTATATTGGACTCGCCGATAAAATCGGCTACAAAGGCGTTCTTCGGCTCGTTGTATATATCCTTCGGAGTGCCTACCTGCTGAATCTTGCCTTTGTCCATAACAACGACCCTGTCGGACATGGTAAGCGCCTCTTCCTGGTCGTGCGTTACGAATACAAAAGTGATACCGAGCTGCTGTTGAATGTTGCGAAGCTCTTTTTGCATATCCTTGCGCAGTTTTAAGTCAAGCGCCGCGAGCGGCTCGTCAAGCAGCAGAACTCTCGGCTTGTTGGCGATGGCGCGCGCTATCGCGACGCGCTGCTGCTGACCGCCTGAAAGCGTGGTTATTCTGCGCTTTTCAAAGCCCTCGAGATTTACGAGCGAAAGCATATCCGAAACGGTCTTTTTGATTTCCGCTTCAGGCAGCTTTTTTACGCGCAGACCGAACGCCACGTTTTCAAAAACGTTCAGGTGTTCAAAAAGCGCGTAACGCTGAAAAATGGTGTTTACCTGCCTTTTGTAGGCGGGAACACCATTAAACTTTTTACCCTCGAAGATGACCTCGCCGCTGTCCGGATCCAAAAAGCCGGCTATAAGGCGCAGAGTTGTGGTCTTGCCGCAACCCGAGGCGCCGAGCAGCGTGATAAATTCCTTGTCCTTGATTTCGAGGTCGAGACCGTCTAAAACCTTTTCCCCGTCAAAAGACACGCAAACACCTTTGAGTTCCACAATATTTTCGTTTGCCATTTAAGCATCCCCCTTTGTCACATTTGAGTGTCGGCAGGATACGGCTTTTGCCGCTTACCCCGCACGATACCTGCGGCCGCCGGTTTGTATGCCCTGACAAAGGGTTTTTCACAGTTTGTTGTTAAACTGCGGCATACATTAGTATCGGACCGCATTTTCTAAAAAATGCCGAATATTAAACTGTCGCTATTCGATGTGTATGAATATACGCCAAAACGCCCGAAATGTCAAGTGAATTTTGCAAAAAAACCGATATTTTCCGCACATTTTTCAAGACGTTTTTTGAAATCTCGTTTTTTCTCGTGTTTACTCCTGTTTGCTCGTTTTTTCTCGGTTTTTTTAATATGCACAAAAAGTTGATTTTTTTGACGGAATGCTGTATAATATCGGTATTGACCTTTGGAGGTAAATTATGCCCGATGTAAAAAAAGTTATCGCCCAGAATATAACCGAACTGCGCTTGCTCGGCGGTATGACTCAGGCGGAGCTCGGCGAAAAACTCAATTATTCCGATAAGACGGTTTCCAAATGGGAGCGCGGCGAGTCCACGCCGGATATTGAGGTGCTAGTCATGCTTTCGGATTTGTTCGGCGTTACCCTCGATTCGCTTGTCCGTCAGGACGGTATAGCCGATAAGACCGATGTAAACCAAAAGAAACAGCGCAGCTACAATCACCGCGCCATAATGCTCATGATAGAAGCGTCAATTATGTTTGCGGCGCTGCTGGCGTTTGTCATTACTTCGCTTATAATCAGGCGTTCCGCGTTTCAGATGCTTTATTTCGTATATGCCGTGCCGCTCGTGTTTATTATAGAACTGATACTCAATTCCGTATGGATAAATCCGCGCCGCAACTACTACATAGTATCCGCGCTTATGTGGTCGATACTCGCGGCGATACATATTTCTTTTATGTATTTTAACATAAGCGTCGTTCCGATATACCTGCTCGGTATCGCGGGACAGATTATTATAATCGTATGCTCATTTTTGAGCCGGCCGTTCAAAAGAATACGGATACGAAAGAACGGCAAATGATTCGACTCTTTCCGAATACGCAAAAACAGGATGCTTTTTTTGCGGAAAACCGCGACTCTCCGAAACGGAGAGTCGTTCTCTTTTTGGTAGTTTGCACCTTTCGGGACTTTATTTTATAATAAAGGACAAAGGGAGAGTGAAGGGCTTGAACATTATGTTTTGCGGCGATAAGAATGCCGTGCAGGGCATTCTTTTTTGTATTGCGGCAATATGTCGACACGAAAAAGCGCCGATAAACTTTTTTGTGCTTACCGCAAGTATACCCGGTAAAACAGAGGGCATACCGGATGACTTTGTCGCTAAAATGAATGTAACCGCAAAAAAAGGAAACCCCGAAAACAGAGTGACTCTTCTTGACATAAGCGCCACATTCAATTCTTTTCTGCCCGAGGCGAATATGTCAACGCGCTTTACGCCCGCCTGTATGCTTCGCCTTTTTGCCGATTTGATACCCGGGATTCCGGATAAGATTTTATATCTTGATACCGACGTACTCTGCCGTAAAAGCTTCGGGGATTTTTATGATACCGATATTTCGGACATTGAAATCGCGGGCGTACCCGATAGGTACGGCAAGTGGTTTTTCGGCAACATTTTCGCGCATAACTATCTTAATTCCGGCGTACTGCTTATGAATATGGTAAATATCAGGGCGAGCGGACTCTTCCGGAAATGCCGCGTCATGTGCCGCGATAAGAAAATGCTTTTGCCGGATCAAAGCTCGCTTAACAAGCTGGCGGTAAAACGCAAACTGCCGAGGCGTTATAACGAGCAGGCAAACATCAGAGAGGATACCGTGTTCAAGCATTTTACGACCTTTTTCAAAATTTTTCCGAGAATTCACCCCGTAACGGTAAAGCCGTGGGACAGTGAACGGACTCACGAAATACTCGGAATTTACGAATTTGATTATTTATTTGAGGAGAAATATTATGAGTAAGGAAATACCTGTTTTTTTTGCCGCGGACGATTGCTACGCGCCGCTTTTGGCGGTGGCTCTCAATTCCGCCGTTAAGAATTCAAACCGCGGTCGCGCCTATCGCGCCGTAGTTTTGCAGGACGGTATAACAGAGGAAAACCGCCGCAAACTGCTGTCTCTTTCAAGCGATAATTTCAAAATAGATATTATGTCTATGAAGCAAAATTTCGATATGCTTGACGATAGAATGAGCAACCGGCTTCGCTGTGATTATTTCACGCTTACGATTTATTTCCGCCTCTTTATACCCGCGATGTTTCCGGAGTACGATAAGGCGATTTACATTGACAGCGACGTCGTTATAGCGGACGATATCGCGAAGCTTTTCGATATAGATATCGGCGATAATTTGATCGGCGCGTGCAACGATTTATCGATTGCCGACGTTCCTCCGCTGGTGGCGTACACCGAAAACGCGATAGGCGTAAAAGGAAACGAGTACATAAACTCAGGCGTATTGCTTATGAATCTTAAAAAGCTGCGTGAGGAGGGATTTGAGGAGCATTTTTTGCACCTGCTCAACACGTATCATTTTGACTCGGTGGCACCCGACCAGGATTACATAAACGCCATTTGCAACGGAAAGATACACTATCTTGACAAGGCGTTCGACGCTATGCCCAACAACGCCCGTCCGGTATGCGATAATCCGGTAATCATCCATTATAATCTTTTTGAAAAACCGTGGTGTTACGATAATATACAGTATGAAAAGGAGTTTTGGCGTTACGCCGAGGACTGCGGTTTTATTGATGAAATAAAGGCGCATAAGGAAAGCTATACCGATGAACAGCGCAAGGCGGACAAAGACTGCCTCGATTTGCTCGTAAGCAACGCTGTTAAGATTTGCAAAAAAAAGGTTACGTTCAAAAATCTTTATGAAAGCGGAGTAAAAATCAGATTATGATTTCAGAAGAGACACGATTGCAGGTAATTGAGAATATAAAGCATTCCGCCGAAAGCGGAGAATTTTATAACAAGGTAGAAGTAAACGACCCGGTGCTGACGCCCGAGGAGAGCCGCGCAATAACCGACGCATATATTGAAAACCGTCTTAAAATCGGTTTCAGGGTAAAGGCGCGGCTGGCGTGCGGCTTTGCCGACATCGCCATGCGCGCCATAAACAGGGATACCGAGATAACGGGCATTGAGAAAATACCGAAGAATTTAGGCGGCGCTATAATAACGAGCAATCATTTTTCCCCGCTTGAAAATACGATAATAAGATATCTTAACCGTAAAATCGGCAGAAAAAAACTGAATATAATCTGTCAGGATTCAAATTTTGCGATGAGCGGACCTATCGGCTTTCTTATGAACTACGCCGACACTATACCGATAAGCATACAGCCGAGGTATCTTGCGCGTGATTTTCTCTCTATACTAAAAGAAAAGCTTATTCTTAAAGGGGAGACCGTACTGCTTTATCCGGAGCAGGAAATGTGGTTCAATTACCGTAAACCGCGTCCGCCCAAGGCGGGTGCATACTTTTATGCCTCAAAGCTCGGCGTGCCGGTAATATCCTGCTTTGTCCAGATGATCGATACCGGGGTTTCCGACGGCAAAAGCGGAAAATTCAACAAGGTACGCTTTAAGCTTCACGTTCTCGGCGTGCTTTATCCCGACGCAAAAAAAACGCCGAAGGATAACACCGAGGCAATGGCAAACGAGGATTACCGCCTTAAAAAAGAATGTTACGAATCGGTTTACGGCAAAAAGCTTACTTATACGTTTACCCCCGACGATATAGCGGGCTTAAAGGCGGAATAAATGAAAAAGGTAAGATATTATAACGGATTTACCGATGATTTTTCGGTCAGTAAAAAGCAGGATTTCACACTGCCGGATTCATATAAGTATATTAAAACCGGCTTTTTGTTCAGAATCTGGTCCGCAGTTGTTTACGGTACCCTTGTAACGGCGGCGGGGATATATCTCCGATTGTTTCTGCATTTGCGCTTTCGCGGCAGGAGCAAATTCAAAAGTGTAAAAGGCGGCTTTTTTATTTACGGCAACCATACGCAAAGCTTCGGCGATGTCTTCGCCCCGGCGCTTGCCGCGTCGCCGCGCCGTATTTATACGATAGCGTCCACGGCTAATTACGGAATACCCGTGATAGGCAGGATTTTAAGACCGCTGGGCGCGCTTCCGATAATACCTTCGCTTTCGGGTATGAAAAATCTTGAAGCGGCGATAAAGACGCGGGCGCAAGCAAACCATCCGATAGTTATTTTTCCCGAGGCGCACGTCTGGGACTATTATACGGGTATCAGACCGTTTCCCGATACCTCGTTCAAATTTCCCGCAAAGCTCAATATGCCGGTTTTTTCGATGACGACGACCTATAAAAAATCAAAGTTTTTCAAAAGACCGGTCATGGAAGCGGTGATAGACGGGCCGTTTTATCCCGAGGGTGAAACGGTTAGGCAAAAAGCGGGTTATCTCCACGAAAAGGTATATAACGCCATGCTTGCCGCCGCAAAGACGAGCAATTACGATTATATTGAATATAAAAAAGCCGGAGGCTCCTGAAAGTCTCCGGCTTTTTTGTGCCGTCTTATGTATCATTTCCTGTGGCATTCGCCCTTCATCGCGCAGTGTTCACAACCGCAGCCGCAGCCTGATTTGCCGCTTTTTTTGTCGGATACCATTTTGAATATTACGGCGGCTATGACCGCTGCAAGCAGGATGATGATAAGGATAGAACCTATATTGTTTATCAGCCATTCAAACATATATATCGCCTCAACGGATTTTTTTGCTCAATCTTACGGATTCACTGTATTTTTTGAAGAAGAGCATATATATCATGCCCGCAAGCAGCGCTGCCGCAAAGATGAGTCCGACAGCGTTTGTCTTGCCTACGAATATATTGCCGAACTGATTTATCATAAGCGCGATTACATAGGCAAAACCGCATTGATATCCTATTGCGAACCAGGTCCACTTTGCGCTGTTCATCTCGCGCTTGATAGCGCCGATAGCCGCGAAGCAGGGGGCGCACAGCAGGTTGAACACAAGGAACGAGAATCCGGTTACGCCGGTAAACGCGTCGCCTAACGCCTGCCATACGGTGGAACCCTCGCTGCTGTAAAGTATACCCATGGTGCCGACGATGTTTTCCTTCGCCACAAGGCCGGTTATGGAAGCGACGGTCGCCTGCCAGTTGCCCCAGCCGAGAGGTGTAAATATCCAGGCGATACATGAGCCGATTTTTGCAAGTATTGAATATTCCAGCTCATCCTCGCCGAGCATACCGAAGCCGCCGTTTGCAAAGCCGAAGTTTGATGTGAACCATACAACTATTGTCGAGAGAAGTATTATTGTGCCCGCCTTTTTAATAAATGACCAGCCGCGCTCCCACATTGAGCGTAAAACGTTGCCGAGAGTCGGCATATGATACGCGGGAAGCTCCATAACAAACGGTGCGGGGTCGCCGGAGAACATCTTTGTCTTTTTAAGCATAACGCCAGAAACTATAATTGCCGCCATGCCTATGAAGTACGCGCTTGTCGCCACCAGTGCCGAGCCGCCGAATATAGCGCCCGCTATCATTGAAATAAACGGAACCTTGGCGCCGCAGGGGATAAAGGTGGTAGTCATTATAGTCATACGCCGGTCACGCTCGTTTTCAATGGTGCGGCTCGCCATAATGCCGGGAACGCCGCAGCCTACTCCGACGAGCATGGGTATGAAGGATTTGCCCGAAAGTCCGAATTTCCTGAAAACGCGGTCAAGCACGAATGCGATTCTCGCCATATAGCCGCACGCTTCAAGGAAGGCGAGCAGTAAGAAAAGTACGAGCATTTGCGGAACAAAACCGAGTACGGCGCCTACTCCGGCGACAATGCCGTCGTTTATAAGACCGGAAAGCCAGTCTGCCGCGCCCGCTTTTTCAAGACCTTTTCCGACCAAATCGGGAATACTCGGTACAAAAACGCCGTGACTTGCGGGGTCGGGTTCTTCAAAGCCGTTTTCGGCGAAGTATTTTGCCGCGTCTTTGAAGGTCATGGCGTTGGTTTCTTCTTCATCCGCGTTGTCGGGTATCTTATCATAGTATACCGTTAACTCCGACACCTCGAGTGTTTCTTCGTCGGTAACTTCGACTTGTGCCGATGATTTATCGGTTTCGTAATTTTTTATCTCGGCGCTCAGCGCGTCGGCGTCAAAGTTTTCTTCCTCGGCGTCAAACTCAAAGCCGTAAGCAGACAGCGCGTTTGTCGCCGCCGCGTAATCGTCGGCGTCCTCTTGTGCCTGTGCCGAACCTATGCCGAAAAGGTGAAAACCGTCGCCGAAAAGATTATCGTTTGTCCAATCGGTCATCGGAGTACCTATCCATACCATAGCTATGAAGTAAACAAGGAATATGACCGCCGCAAATATCGGAAGCCCGAGCCAGCGGTTGGTTACCACCTTATCGATTTTATCAGACCGTGAAAGCTTGCCGGCGTTTTTCTTTTTATAGCACGCCTTGATGACCGTGGCTATGTACAGATATCTTTCGTTTGTGATAATGCTTTCGGAATCGTCGTCAAGCTCTTTTTCCGCCGCTTTGATGTCGTCCTCGATGTGCGCCAGTTTATCGGCGGGTACGTTCAGACTTTCAAGCACCTTTTCGTCGCGCTCGAAAATCTTTATTGAATACCAGCGCTGTTTTTGCTCCGGCATATCGTGTAAGAGCGCTTCTTCAATATGCGCGAGCGCGTGCTCAACGGTTCCGCAGAAGGTGTGCTGCAAAGTAGCAGCTCCGCCGTGTGCCGCCTCGACAGCCGCGTTTGCCGCTTCATTTACGCCGGTGCCCTTAAGCGCGGATATCTCAAGCACCTTGCACCCGAGTCTGTGCGATAATTCCGCGATATCGATTTTATCGCCGTTTTTACGCACGATATCTATCATATTAACGGCGACTACGACCGGTATCCCGAGCTCGGTCAGCTGTGTTGTAAGATAAAGGTTTCTTTCAAGATTGGTGCCGTCAACAATATTGAGTATTACGTCGGGGCATTCGTTTATCAGATAGTTTCTCGCAACGACTTCTTCAAGAGTATAGGGGGAGAGGGAGTATATGCCCGGCAAATCGGTTACCGTAACATCGCTTCGCTTTTTGAGCTTTCCTTCTTTTTTCTCGACCGTAACGCCCGGCCAGTTGCCCACAAACTGATTTGAGCCGGTAAGCGCGTTAAACAGAGTTGTTTTACCGCTGTTCGGGTTGCCCGCGAGGGCTATTTTGATTTTTTTGTCCATTTTTGATACCTCACTCGATTTCAATCATTTCGGCGTCGGCTTTTCTGATTGACAATTCATAGTTTCTTACCGTGATTTCCACGGGGTCGCCGAGCGGCGCCACCTTGCGGATATAGATATCAACGCCCTTGGTGATACCCATATCCATAATCCTGCGTTTAACCGCTCCTTCGCCGTGCAGTTTTTTAACCTTCACGGTCTGACCTATTTTCGCCTGTCTTAACGTGTTCACTTACTTCAACTCCTTTTATACAAAAATCTTCATTGCCATATCTTTGCCTATGGCAACTCTGGATTCTTTTACCTTTAAGATAATACTTCCGGCAAGCGTACTGATAATTGTTACTCTGCCGCCAACGGCAAATCCGAGACTTTCAAGGTGACGCTTCACCTCCTCGTTTCCTCTTATTTGCCGTATTATGATTTCAGTACCGATTGGGGCTAACGTAATGGGAATCATAATATCACCTCCATACGGTTACCCTGTGCTAACCGAAACTTCCGAATAATCGGTTAGCCGAAACTAACCTACCTGATGATATTATAGTTAGCGCGCGCTAACTTGTCAAGTATTTTTTTGAAAAAATTTTTTTATGTTGCAAAAAATCGCGGTATGTGATAATCTTAACTATATAGAGGTGAGAGTATGGCAGTAAAAGAATCAGGCGAAATGTATCTTGAAACAATTTATATTCTTTCAAAAAAAATGTCCGGCGTCAGAGCTATTGACGTAGGCGCTTATATGGGCTTTTCGAAGCCTTCTGTAAGCAGGGCGATGGGACTGCTTAAAGAGGAAGGGTTAATCACCATTGATCCGTCCGGCAATATTGAACTTACCGAAAAGGGCGCGAAGTCCGCAAAAAATATTTACGAGCGCCATACCACGCTTACGGCGGTGCTCATCAGCCTCGGCGTTGATGAAAAAACCGCCAGCGACGACGCTTGCAGGATAGAGCACTATATAAGTGAAAAAACCTTTCGTGCGATAAAGAAACATTTGAAGGAACACAGCAATTAGAAATAACCGGTGCAATTCATTACGAATTGCACCGGTCACTTTTTAGTCGCAGTCCATGTCTGATTTCTTGTTGCTGTTTTTATTCTGCTCGTTTGTTTCCTTTTTGTTTGAGGCATTATTCTTCTTGTTCTTATCTTCCACAAAAATCACCCCGCTTTCACAGGTATTATCTGTGAAAAGCGGGGTAATATTCTAAAAGGCAAATAATTTTTCGGCGTTTTGCGCGGTAAAAGTGAGCACGTCTTCAAGCGTTGTGTCGAGTATCTGCGCCGTCTTCTCCGCCGTAAGCTTTATAAAACCGGAATGGCAAAGCGCTCCTCTGTACGGCTCGGGCGCCAAATACGGACAGTCGGTTTCAAGCAGTAACCGGTCTTCCGGCACGGCTCTTATCACAGCAGGCATTTTTTTTGCGTTTTTGAAGGTGATAACGCCGCCCACACCTATATACATACTGTATTTAACGATTTGAGCCGCCATTTCGGCACTGCCCGAAAAGCAGTGGAGCACGCCCTTCGGTCTGTGTTTTTTTATTATTTCGAGCGTATCCGAATGTGCCTCGCGGTCATGCACTATCACCGGCAGACCGAGCTCGTTTGCCAAAATGATTTGACTCTCGAAGACCCTTTTCTGCTCATCTTTATTATCGGAGGTGTAGTAATAATCCAGACCGATTTCACCGATTGCCACGCATTTTTTGTGGGAGGCAAGTTTTCTTATTTCGTCAAGCGGTGTTTTGCTTTCGAGGTTTTCGGGGTGTATTCCCACCGCGGCGTAAATGAAATCAAACTTATCGGCGAGCGCGAGCGCGTCCTTTGCCGAGGCGCCGTCTACCGCGCAGGTGATTATTTTTTTAACTCCGTTTTCGTGAAGCGATAAGAGCAGTTCATCCCTTATACCGTCAAATTTCTTATCGTCATAATGCGCGTGAGTGTCGATTATAAGATTCTTTTCGAGCTTTAACTCTTTCGGGTATATCATCTTATTTTACTGCCCGGCTCTACGCCGTCAAGAAACACGACCTTTACCTCGTCGCCGCTGTCGGCGGCAAGTATCATACCGTTCGACTCCACGCCGCAAAGTGTGGCGGGTTTAAGATTCGCCACAACTATGACGGTTTTGCCTATAAGGTCCTCCGGTGAGTAGAATTTGGCAATTCCCGAAGCTACCACGCGCGGTTTTTCGCTTCCGTCGTCAAGGGTAAGTTTAAGCAGCTTTTTCGCTTTCGGTATCGGCTCACAGGCAACGACCTTCGCCGCGCGAAGCTCGACCTTTGCAAATTCGTCTATTGATATTTCTTCGAGTTTAACCGTGTTTTGGGCGGTCTCGCTCTGCGCTTTTTGCTTTTCGGCTATTTGGGCAAGCACTTTTTCGGTATCGATTCTTGCAAAGAGCGGTGTTGCCTCGCCCACGGTGTAGGTTTTTACCGCGCCGAATTCGAGCGACGTTTTATCGGTGCCGAGCAACGCTTTAATCTTATCCGAACACTCGGGCATGATCGGGTAAATCGCTGAGCCGAGTATACGGATACATTCGAGCAGATTATAAAGCACGGCTTTAAGTCTGTCACGGTCCGCGTCGTCTTTTGCAAGCACCCACGGCGCCGTCTCGTCAATATACTTATTTGAACGCCTGCCGAGCGACATCAGCGCCGCCACGGCGTCCGCGTTGTGGTAGGTTTCCATATTATCAGTGTATTTCTTTACCGTGTCGGCGGCAAAGGATATAAGCTCGCTGTCAAGCGCGTCGCTTTTGCCGAGAGAATCAACCGTACCGCCGAAATATTTTCCCGCCATGGCTACGGTGCGGTTTACGAGATTTCCGAGCGTATTTGCAAGGTCGGTGTTGTATTTGTTTATAAACGATTCGTAAGTGATAGTGCCGTCCTGCGCAAAGGGTATTTCGCTTAGCAGATAGTACCTTACCGAATCCGCGCCGAACATATCAGCCAATTCGTCGGCGTAAATCACGTTGCCTTTTGATTTGGACATCTTGTCTTCGCCTACGAGCACCCACGGATGACCGAGCACCTGTTTAGGCAGCGGCTCGCCGAGCGCAAGCAGGATAATAGGCCAGTAAATAGTATGGAAACGCACGATGTCCTTGCCGATAACGTGCAGGTCCGCCGGCCACAGTTTTTTGTACTGCTCTGTGGCGTTGCCGTCGGTATCGAAGCCGATACCGGTGATATAGTTTGAAAGCGCGTCTATCCATACGTATATAACGTGACCTTCGTCAAAGGTTACGGGGATACCCCACTTGAAGCTCGAACGTGAAACGCACAGATCCGCAAGACCGGGCTTTATAAAGTTGTTTATCATCTCGTTCTTGCGGGAATCCGGCTTGATAAAATCGGGGTTTTCCTCGTAGTATTTTACAAGGGCGTCCTGATACTTTGAAAGTCTGAGGAAGTACGCTTCTTCTTTCGCGTCTATAACCTCGCTGCCGCAGTCGGGACACTTGCCGTCAACAAGCTGTGAGGATGTAAAGAACGATTCGCAGGGAACACAGTATTTGCCCTCGTAAGCGCCCTTGTAAATATCGCCTTTGTCGTAAAGCTTTTTGAAAATGTGCTGAACGGCTTTTTCGTGATCGGCGTCGGTCGTACGGATAAACTTGTCGTAACTTGTGTTGAGGCTTTTCCATACCTTCTTGATTTCGCCTGATACGCCGTCTACGTATTCTTTTGGTGTCATACCGGCTTTATGCGCGTATTCTTCTATTTTCTGCCCGTGCTCATCCGAACCGGTCATGAAGAAAACGTCATATCCGTTACGGCGCTTGTATCTCGCTATCATATCCGCGAGCACCACGTCATAAGCGTTGCCTATGTGCGGCTTACGCGAGGTGTAGGCGATAGCGGTAGTGATGTAAAATTTTTTCTTTTCTGACATTTCCTGACCCTCTTTTTACGGTTTTCTGAATAAAAACGCGATATACGCGAAAACTGCGGCAAGCAGTTCAAACAAAAGAACCGACGTACCGGCAAGCAGTGCCTTTGACTGCGCAAACGACGTGAAGGCAAAATACCATACGCCGAGCACCGCCGAAAGTACGTAAAATACCGACAGTATATTGTTTGATATTCTCATATCCGAAGCACAGGCAATAATGCGTAATACGTTCAGTTTACTGCCTCTGAATGCCGCGGGCGCGGAGACAACGCTTGTTTCGGCGGTGGCGTTTTTGCACATGTACGCTCCCACATTTGTCATCACCTTGACCGAATCGTCATAAAGCCCGAAATAATCGCAGATCATGCTTTCGTTTATGTTCGGGTCGCTGTTGGCTACGAGCATGGTTACGCCGAGCCGCGATACCTTCCTCAAAATCTTGCGTACGTCGGGCTTGACTTCATAGCGCACGACAAGCAAAGCGCACGCCCTGTCTGCGACGGCGACGTACACCGGGAAGCAGCCGTTGCGCAGAATGTTTCTGTCAACCTCAATGCTCGGCACTTCAATTCCGTGTCCTTCAAGCAGACTGCGATTTCCGATAAACAGCAGCTCGTCGTCTACCCAGCCCGAAACACCGAGCGTTTCCTCGTACTTTATGGTATCGGAATCCGGCTTTTCGTATGAAGCGTTCGTACCGGCTATCTGGTTAAATACGGGGAAGAGGGGACTGTCTATCGCCTCGGTGAGCGCGGCGGCTTTTACGATGGTTTTGTCTATATCGTTGTCGGATAAAACCTTAAGACTTTGAAGCGTTATGGTTCCCTTCGGGAATATATCCGAAGAGTTTACAACGGCGGCGTTTGAAAGCTCAACGCTGTCCGCGCCGAAGGTTCCGGTTATCATTGCGCCTTTGCGGTTAAGCTTTTTCGCCGTATAAAAAACCGGAAGTACGTCAACGAAGAAAAGTGCCGGTGAGCAGGCGAGCATCGCGGTAACCGCCGCGCTGTAAAACGCGGCAAACGCGCTTTTATAGAGAAGAAGCGATATCACGCCGCCGAGCAGGCAAAGAATACAGGTGACCGCGAACACGACGGTTATTTTGCCCGAGAATTTCTTTTTGTAAGAGGAAAACTTCATATAGTCGCTCACAAATTCGGTTTTTCTCGGCGCGGCTATAAGGACCTCGCCGTCAATGGCGTCTTTTGCCATGGCGAGAGCCGTAGATTTATCCTTGATAAAAGACAGAGCGTATTTTTGAGATTTGCCCGAAATCTGCCGCAGATTTGAAAGCAGGGCGGAGGTTTCCATAAAGGTTATAACCGACCGCACGGTCATCAAAAACGCGGCAAGCAGGATAAGATGGTATATATTCTCGCCTGTCGCTATTGCGGATATGCAAAGCGGTAAACAGGTAAGCGCACAAAGACTTATTACCGAATCGTGTGAGGCGCGGCGTTTCATAAGGTTTGGAATGTCCGTGAACATATCGGCGTTTACGGCAACCGTTAAAAGCAGAAATATACTGCAAACCGTGACGGAGGATTTCGGAGAGCTTATAAGTGAGTTTGAAAGTGCGGGCGTAAGGAACAGCAAAAGCGCCAGCATACAGATTACGCAGGCGGCGCAGGACAAAAAGCTGCGGCGCTTTTTAAGCGCGAACCTTTTTGCCGTGCTTTTGGCGGATGAAATGTCCGTAACCTCGCTTTTCGGTACGAATAAATCAAAATCACCCATTTCAAGCGGTATATCGGCGTAGGTTTCTTCCGTTTCCTCCGCGTTTGTCAATTCCTGACGTATGTCGATGGGTTTTGTGGTACTGCTGATATTGATTCGCCCCGTGTTGCCTTTTTCATCGGTTACCGGGGTAAAGCGTATTGTCGCGGCGTTGGAAACTGGCGGCTCGGAAACCGCCTTTTCGCCGGAAACGTGTAAATTGTCGATGTCCGATATGTCCGGTACGCCTTCATCCTTTACGGGAGCTTTCGGCTTTGCATCGTCAAACAAATCGTCAAACAGATTCTTTTCAAAGCGTTTTTTTGACTCGGTCGCCATCTCTTCAAAAGCGGGAGTGGGGGTGTGCCTGCCGGGTTCCGGCTTTGCCGGTTCTTTCGGCTCATCGATACCGTCAAGCAGAAAATCGCTCTTTTGCGGTTTGCCGAGCGTATCTACCGTGACGTCGTATTTCTCCGAAAGCTTGCTGAGCAGCGCGTCGTTATCCTTTTTGATGATTTCCGCAACGCTTTGAAGCTTGTAAAGCGGTGCCTTGTCATCGGTTACGTTATGGCCGGTCTCGTCGGTAGTGTATCTTTTGAGTTTTTCGAGAAGCGACATTTCGCCTTCCCGACCGCTGCCGTCATCGGCGGGTGCCTCAACCTCCGGCTTGTGTGCCTCGGGTGCGTCGGCGGTAATATCCCGCTTTTCGGTTGATACGTCAGCTTTACCGACAGAAGTTTCACCCTGATTTGCGGCTTCTGTTTCGAACCTTTCAGGTTCCCCGGCGGTATTATCTGTATCGGTATTCGCGCTTTTTGCCGCTGAGTCCGCTTCTACACCCATGCGCTTTTTCAGCTGGTCAAGCGGCGAAGATTTCTTTTTTGCGGAAATCATTTCGAGTATGGGCGAATCTTCGCTCATTGCTCTGCGACCGAAGCGTGAAAGAACTTTTTTATTCTTTTCGGCAAGCAGATCCTGTCCCTGCTCCTGCTCATTTGAATCGCCGCTTTCAACATCGAGTATAAATTCGTCGGCGTCGTATTTTGCCTTTTTTGCCATAATAAAACGTACCTCTAATCTCTCTGTATAATCCTTGACTCCATAACCCTGTACATCAGAACGCCCGCCGCGACTGATGCGTTCAGCGAGTTTATCCTTCCCCTCATCGGAAGACTGATGATTTTATCGCATTTTTTTGCCACAAGCGGTCCTATGCCCTTGCCCTCGTTGCCGATAACCAGCGCGCAAGGTATCCGGTAATCGGTCAGCGAATAATTTTCGCCGTCCATATCGGCGCCGAATATCCACACGCCTTTATCTTTCAGCAAATCAAGGGTCGCGGCGATGTTTGTGACCCTCGCCACTCTCATGTATTCGAGTGCGCCGGCGCTTGTCTTTGCCACAGTCGCGTTAAGCGAAGCGGAGCGGCGTTTCGGAATTATCACACCGTGTACGCCGCAAACTTCCGCCGTGCGTATAATGGCGCCGAGGTTGTGCGGATCCTCTATTTCATCGCAAACCAGAATAAAAGGCTCCTCGCCGCTTTCTTTCGCAAAATCGAGTATATCGTCTACCGTGCAGTATTCCCTGAAAGCAAAAGTCACCGCGACGCCCTGGTGATTTGCGCCGCCGCAGTAGTAATCAAGTTTTTGCGGACTGACTTCCTTAATGAGGATGCCCCTTTTCGAGCATTTGGCGACAATTTCGCTGATACTGCCGCCGCTTACGCCGTGAGCAATAAGCAGACGGTCTATCTCCCGACCGGAGCGCAGCGCTTCAAGCACGGGATTTCTGCCGCATATTATGTTGTTTTGCGTTTCTTTGCTTTCAAGCATTTCCTTCACCCGATACACGATTATACAAAATTATAACACACCGCGCGCAAAAAATAAAGTACTATTTTATAAAAAAGATATAAGCGTTTCAGAAAAAACATTTATTGACAAAACCCGCGTCCGACACTATAATTATCCCTGTGCGGTATGTCGCGTTTTGCGCTTTGCCGGGCAAATCCGGAATTGCTGAAAGGGGGCTTTTTATGTCTGATTTGATTCATGACGGTCACCGTGAACGTATGCGCAGAGAAATTATGAATCACGGCATTGACGAAAGCACTCCGCCGCATAAAATTCTTGAATTTTTGCTCTTTTACTGCATAAGCCGTAAGGATACGAACCCCATTGCGCACGCGCTCATCAACCGCTTCGGTTCGCTTTCGGGCGTTTTTGAGGCGCCGATAGAGCAAATAGCCGAGGTGCCGGGTATGAGCGAGCGTTCGGCGTTGCTTATTAAATCGATTTTGCCCATCGCACGGGTCTGCAAGGCCTCCAAGACCAACGAGAAACCCACATTTACCTCTCTTGACGATATCGGAAAATTCGCCGAAGAACGGTATTTCGGTATACAAACCGAACGCGCGGGCGTTATCTCGCTTGACGGTAAGGGCAAACTTCTCGGTTTTGACTTCCTTTCGGACGGCGATATTTCTTCCGTGGGACTTTCAGTTCGTGACGTGATAGCCCTGCTTATAAAACGGAACGCGGTGGCGGCGATTCTGGTGCATAATCATCCGAGCGGCTTTGCGCTTCCGAGTCAGAACGACAGGGAGATTACCGAAAACCTTGCGGGCGCTCTTAACACCGTGGGTATTTATCTTGTCGACCACATCATAGTCGGCGCGGGAGATTTCGTTTCAATGGCGCAAAGCAAGGAATATGCGCACATTTTTACAAAATAATATGTTGTTTGCGCGGCTGACCGCGCATTTTTTTTGCCGTAAACACATCATCTTGTGGTTAAAACTCCTGTTGACAAAACAAATAGTATATATTATAATATTTTATTAAAGTATTACCGTATTCGGAGGCGTAAATGTTCAGAAAAACATACCTTGAAATCGACCTTGAAGCGTTAAGGCACAATATATCCGAGGTAAAAGAAAAATTCCCCGGTTACGGGTATTATTTCGGCGTGGTAAAAGCAAACGCCTACGGCGCGGGAATTTACTGTGTAAACGCAATGGCCGAGGCGGGCGTAAACTACTTCGCGGTATCCTCGCTTGAAGAGGCGCTCGGCGTGCGCAAAATCAATAAATCCGTGCCCGTTCTCGTTATGGAGCCGATATGCTTCGAGGGGCTTGATACCGCGGCGGAAAATGATATAACGGTAACAGTCGATAACGCCGGATACTTTGATAAAATGGTCGCCGCCGGTAAAAGAATAAAGTTTCATATCAAGATAGACTGCGGTATGAACCGCTTCGGTCTTACCGATAAAAACGACGTAAGGCATATATTTGAAACCGCCAACGAAAACCAGTATTTGGAGGGCGTGTTCACCCAGCTTTCGAGCGGCTCGGGCGAACGCTTTGAAAAGCAGATAAAGCTTTTTAAGGAGCGCACGTCGCTTATCGATTTATCGGCGGTCAGTATAGTCCATGTCGACAGGTCGCTCACCATGGAGCAGCACGAAAAGCTCAATTTTGCCAACGGCGTGCGGCTCGGAATAGTGATGTACGGTTTTCCGAAAACGGCGCCGGTACTTTCGTTAAAGCGCAAACTTCTGAATAAGCTTGCCGGCAAAAAGCCGCCCGAGCCGTCGGTGCTAAGCCTTAAAAACGTTTTTTCGTTTTACAGTGAGGTGCTCGAAATCAAAGATATAAAGCCCGGCGAGAGCGTGGGCTACGGCGGTATGTTCGACAGCGGCACAAAAACACGCGTGGCGGTAATACCTTACGGTTTTGCGGACTTTTCACTTATCGGTAAAACGTGCGTTTATATAGGCGGTAAAAAGCGTGATATTGTGGTAAACTATATGGATGTGACCTCCGCGACGGTCGACGGCACGGTAAAGCCGGGCGACAAGGTTGAAATATTCGGCGAAAATCTTACCGTCTACCGGGCGAGCAGACTTGCGGGCGTAAACGTGTATAAGCTGCTTACAAGCGTTACAAACCGCGTGCCGAGGGTTTATAGGGACGGCGGCAAAACAGTGGAAGTCAAATACTGAAAAGCAGGAGAAGAGTATGGAAAAATTCAAAGCGCTTATTATAGGCAGTGATATCAACGCATATTATCTTGCGAGGTGTTATCACGAGCTTACAGGCGAAAAAGCGGATATGCTGGCGCTTGCGGTGCATGATGAAAAGCCGTTTGCGTATACGAGGTATACCAAAATTCTCAACATCAAATATATTGAGAACTTTTGGGAGGAACAGACCTTTTTAGGCGAGATAAACGCTTATTATGAAGCGCATAAGGGTGAAAAAATACTGCTTGTCAGCAGCAACGAGACATACGGCGAGTATATCGCAAAAAACCAGGATGACCTTAAAGATAAATTTTACTTCAACTATCCGTCGGCAGAGCTTCAAAGAACGCTTGTTAACAAGGAAATTTTCTATAAAACCTATGCCGACAGCGTACTCGACCTGCCCAAAACGGTTTACTTCGATTGCAAAAACGATACCGAAGCACCCGAAGGCTTGACTTATCCGATAATCGTCAAGCCGGCGAACGTCATTTTGTTCAAACACATAACCTTTAAGGGCAAGCGTAAAATATACAGACTTAACAGTAAAGAACAGCTCGAAGAGGTCATAGGTTTTTTCAAAAACAGCGAGTATGACGACACCCTTATTATTCAGGAGTATATTCCCGGCGATGATTCGCATTTGTTTGACGCGGTCATTTATATGGGAAAGGATAAAAAGGCAAAGCTTTGCTCCTTTGCGCAGATAGGGCTCCAAGAGCACAGTCCCCGCATGATAGGCAACGCCGCGGTGCTTATAAACGGCTACTGCCAGTTTGAAGGCGTAGATGAGCAAATAGCAAAGATAGTCGAATTTATGGAGAATATCGGCTATCAGGGCTTTGCGGAATTTGATATGAAATACGACGCGCGCGAGCAAAAATACAAGGTTATGGAGATAAACGCGCGGCAGGGAAGGTGCTCGTACTATATAACGCCCTGCGGGTATAATCTTATAGAGGTGCTTTACCGCGACCTTATAGCAAACGAGGACATGACGTTTTGCAAGGTGGACAAGGTACAGCTTGAAGCCTTTGTTCCGAAGTCGGTTGCAAAAAAGTATATCGCGAACGAAGAATTCAGGGAAAAAGCGCTTTCGCTCTGGAGTGAACGCGTAGAGCCGCTGCGCTATAAAAAGGATAACGGTTTAATACGAAAACTGTTGCTTTTCAAAATAGGGCTTAACTATAAAAAAGCGTATAAAAACTTCACCTGGAACTGGGATTAAAATTAGTTGAGGAGAACCTGACGGTATGTGCGGATTTTGCGGATTTGCTGATAAACTTGATGAAAGCGAAAAAAAGAGAGTAATAAAGGGTATGGCGGACAGGATAATCCACCGCGGACCCGACAGCGAGGGTTATTATACCGACAGCGGCGTGGCAATGGGATTTCGCCGTCTTTCCATCATTGACCTTGCCGGCGGCGACCAGCCGATTATGAACGAGGACAAAAGCGTGGTGGTTATGTTTAACGGCGAAATATATAACTACCGCGAACTGCGTGAGGAATTAAAGGCGGCGGGACACACTTTCGCCACAAACAGCGATACCGAGGTGATAGTTCACGGCTACGAGCAGTACGGGACCGGCGTGTTTTCGCATTTGCGCGGTATGTTCGGTATACTTATTTACGATAAGAAAAGCGAAACGCTTGTCTGCGCCCGCGACTTTTTCGGTATAAAGCCGGTTTATTACTACTTTGACGGCGAAACCTTTATGGCGGGCAGTGAGATAAAGAGCTTTTTAAGCCATCCGAACTTCAAAAAAGCGCTTAATAAAAAGGTCCTCAGTATGTATCTGTGTTACGGCACCAACCATATGGAAGAGACTTTTTTTGAGAATACAAGGAAGCTTCTGCCGGGTCATTATCTGACCTTTAAGGGCGGCGAACTGAAAATAACGCGGTACAGTAAACTTGATTACGAAAAGCAGGAAAAACCGTACGAATATTATGAAAAGCTTGTGAAAGAAACGCTTGAATCATCGGTTGAATACCATAAGATAAGCGACGTTGAGGTCGGCTCGTATCTTTCGGGCGGCGTCGATTCTTCATACGTCGTCAGCGTGGCAAAGCCGAATAAAACCTTTACCGTCGGTTTTGAGGGCAAGGGATTCAGCGAAATAGAGTACGCAAAAGGACTTTCCGACCACTTCGGCGTAGAGCACTTCTCGAAGACCATTTCCGGCGACGAGTTTTTCGATATACTGCCCACCGTTCAGTATCATCTTGACGAGCCGAGCGCAAACGTCAGCGCCGTGCCGCTTTACTTTTTGAGCCGCCTTGCGCGCACAAAGGTAAAGGTCGTGCTTTCAGGCGAGGGCGCGGACGAAATGTTCGGCGGATATAACGAGTATAACGTTCAGGGCGCCGCAAAGCATTATCTGAGGCTGCCGCTGTTTTTGCGCAAGGGCGTCGCCGCTCTCGTACGTCCGCTTCCTTATTTTAAGGGTAAGCACTTTATAGAAAAGTACGGCAAGGAGCTTTCAAAGCGTTATTATAACAAAACCGAAATGTTCCTGCCAGGAGAGGCGGGTGATGTACTGAAAGACGCCTATAAGCCGACGGTAAGCCCGTTTGACCTCTGCACGCCATACTATAACGAGGTAAAGGGGAAGGACGATGTATTACGCAAGATGTATATCGACTTAAATTTCTGGCTTCCTCACGATATTTTGCTTAAAGCGGATAAAATGTCGATGGCAAACAGTGTTGAGCTTCGCGTTCCGTTCCTCGATAAAGAAGTTTTCTCGCTTGTAAGAAAAATACCTTCAAAGTATCTTGTCCGCGATAATCAGACCAAGTATATTTTCAGGCGCGTCGCCGAAAAATGCATACCGCAGGAGTGGGCGAAGCGCAGAAAACTCGGCTTCCCGGTGCCGTTCGGCAACTGGATAAAAGAGGATAAATATTACGGTATGGTAAAAGAAATGTTTACAAGTGATTTTGCCGCGGAGTTCTTTGATACGGCAAAAATAAACCGTATGCTTGACGAGCATCATAACGGCACGGCTAAAAACGGCAAAAAAATATATGTTATCTATTCTTTTCTGATTTGGTACAAAAGGTTTTTCATAACTGAAAATGAGGTGTAAATTATGTTGGAAATCAAACATTTGACAAAAACTTTCGGCGAAAAGAAAGCGGTGGACGATTTATCCATTGAAATCAAAAGCGGTGAGATTTACGGTTTTATCGGACATAACGGCGCCGGCAAAACAACCACGCTTAAATCGGTTTGCGGTATACAGAGCTTTGACAGCGGCGAAATAACGCTTGACGGCGTTTCGGTCACCGCCGACCCGCTGACCTTCAAAAAGCAAATCGCCTACATTCCCGATAACCCCGATTTATACGATTTTATGACCGGTATAAAGTACCTTAATTTTATAGCCGATATATTCGGCGTGGGAGAAAAAGAGCGTCGGGAACGTATCGAAAAATACGCCGATATCTTCGGACTTACCGCCGACCTCGCTCAGCCTGTCGGCGCGTATTCTCACGGTATGAAGCAGAAACTCGCGCTTATTTCGGCGTGGATACACGAGCCGCGAATGATAATAATGGATGAGCCGTTCGTCGGTCTCGACCCGGTGGCGTCCCATAAGCTGAAAGAGATGATGCGCGAGGTTTGCGACGCGGGCGGCGCGATATTCTTTTCCACCCACGTTCTCGACGTCGCCGAAAAGCTTTGCGATAAGGTCGCGATAATTAAAGAAGGCAAACTGATTAAATCGGGAACCATGGAAGAGGTCAAGGGCGACGCCAGCCTCGAAGCGGCGTTTTTGGAGTTGGAGGAGTAATATGGTTAAGACGCTTCTTAAAAAACAACTCGCCGAAATATTCAAGGGATACTTTTTCGATTTCAAAAAGAATAAGCCGCGCTCAAATGCGAAAACGGTTTCTCTTTTTGTGTTGTTTGTGCTGCTTATGGCATTTGTATCCGGCGCCGTGTTCGGCGCAATGGCTTATGCGCTCGGCGATATAGCGGCATATGAGGAGTTTCGGTGGATATATTATGCCATCTTTTCACTGATGGCGGTTTTGTTCGGCACTTTCGGCAGTGTGTTTACTACCTACTCGGGTCTCTACCTTTCAAGGGATAACGACCTGCTTTTATCAATGCCGATACCCGTGCGCGTAATAATTGCGGCGCGCCTGCTGGGTGTTTATCTTATGGGACTTATGTACTCGGCAACGGTAATGATACCGGCCGTGGTGGTTCACCTGATAAAAGCGCCGCTGACCTTCGGTGCCGTTGCCGGCGCGATTTTGCAGATAATCAACGTATCGGTGTTTGTAATGGTGCTTTCCTGTGTTTTGGGCTATTTAGTGGCGCGAATAAGCGTTAAGCTCAAAAACAAAAGCTACGTTACGGTCATCCTGTCGCTGGTATTTATCGCGCTCTACTATTATTTGTACTTCAACGCTTCTACGTTTATAAACAAGCTTCTCGCAAATATTGCGATTTACGGCGAAAAAATCAAAGACCGCGCTCACGTCATATATATCATAGGCAGAGCGGCTGAACCGGACGCGTTGCCGACGCTCGCGGTTACCGGCGCCTGCTTTGTATTGCTTGCCGTATCGATGCTTGTAATTTCAAGGAGTTTTATTAAAATTGCAACGAGTACGGCGAGCGTTAAAAAAGCGCAGTATAAGCAGAAAAATTCGCACTGCCGCTCGGCTTTCGGCGCGTTGCTCGCGAAAGAGGCAAAGCGGTTTACTTCAAGTCCCAATTATTTGCTTAACTGCGGCTTCGGCATACTGTTTTTAGTCGCGGCGGGCGTATTTTTGCTAATAAAAGGCAAAAACGCCGGGGAGATTATCTCCATGTTCCCGCCGGTGTTCAAGGACGCGATTTCGGTCATCGCCGCACCTGCGGTTTGCCTTATGGCTTCAACCAACGATGTGGCGGCGCCTTCTGTATCGCTTGAAGGCAGAACCCTTTGGCAGATACGGTCTTTGCCGGTACCGACCAAAACGGTGCTTAAAGCTAAATACACTCTGCAAATATGCGTAAATATTATTCCGACTCTGTTCTGCGGATGTTGTATAATCGCGGCGCTTCGTCCGGACTTTTTTACGGGCGTATTGCTGCTGCTGTTCTGTGCGGTTTTCGTGGTGTTCCACGCGCTCTTTTGCCTGTTTTGCGGGCTTATAAAGCCTAACCTCAACTGGACTAATGAAATATTTGCGATAAAGCAGGGAATAGACGTTATGCTCGCGCTGTTCGGCGGCTTCGGCTACTGCGTGGCTATAGGCGCGCTCTGGTTTTTGGCAAACAAAATAATGGGCGCGTATCTCTACCTTTCACTTGCACTCGCATTGACGGCGGCACTCGCTTACCTGCTTTACCGTTTTATAAACACAAAGGGAGTGAAGCTGTTTGAGCGGCTTTGATGATTATTCCTGTGTAAAAAAAGGATAAATCAGGTGCGGGCAGGCGGAATAAGCTTAACGGTGCAGTAAAATATAAAAAATCAGACGATTTGTGTATTTGTTTCCCGCATAAATATTCATTGTGATAGAAAGGGCAAAAATGCAATCACTCAAATATTTATATAAAATAGGCAGAGGACCGTCGTCTTCACACACTATGGGACCTCTTTCCGCGGCAAAGCGATTCCTGGCGGAAAATCCGAATCAAAAAGAGTATAAAGCGATTCTATACGGCTCTTTGGCAAAGACCGGCAGGGGACATATGACCGATACCGTTTTACGCGAGACGTTTAACGGTAAAAAGTTTTCGGTTGAATTCGACGAATCAACAATTACCGAATATCACCCGAATATGTTGGATTTAATTGCTTTGAACGACGGTAAAATCGTCACAAAAAAGCGATATTACAGCATCGGCGGGGGAGAGATAATCGCCGAAGGCGAAGCAAGGCATGAGCATCCGGAAATATATAATCTGAACTCCTTTTCACAAATCTCAAAGTATTGCAGAAACAATAATATCCGTATTTGGCAATATGTTGAAGAATGCGAAGGCAAAGATATCTGGGAATATCTTGAAACTATTTGGGAAACGATGCAAAAAGCGGTTGAAAGGGGCCTTGAGACCGAGGGTGTGCTGCATGGAGGAATAGGACTTCAAAGAAAGGCGAAATATCTGTTCAGACAAAGGCATATCGACGAAACCGAAGAAACGAAAACCAACCGTTTGATTTGCGCGTATGCTTATGCGGTAAGCGAAGAAAACGCTTCGGGCGGTGAGATAGTTACCGCGCCGACCTGCGGCTCCTGCGGTGTTGTTCCGGCAGTATTAAAATACCTTCAGCAAAAGCGTAAATTTTCGGACGAAGAAATAATACATTCTCTTGCCACCGCGGGCATAATAGGGAACTTAATAAAAACAAACGCGTCTATAAGCGGTGCGGAATGCGGCTGTCAGGCGGAGATAGGTACCGCCTGTGCAATGGCTGCCGCCGCGGCGGCGGAGCTTTTTGAACTCGACCTTGACCAAATAGAGTATGCGGCAGAAATGTCTGTTGAACATCATTTGGGACTGACTTGTGATCCGATTTTAGGTCTTGTTCAAATACCCTGCATAGAGCGAAACGCCATAGCCGCGATGAGGGCGTTAAACGCGGTTAACCTCGCTGATTTTTTGGCTGATTCAAGGAAAATCAGTTTTGATATGATAGTAGATACAATGTATGAAACCGGAAAAGACTTAAAGGTTATATACCGGGAAACCGCGGAAGGCGGAATGGCTAAAAAATATGTTAAAGAATAATTTGACGATAAATGATCGGGAGTGGTGATTATGAAGTGTATAACTTTGGTTTTTGACGACGGACCTCAAGACCCTATTTGTGAAATGGCGGATAAAATAAAAAAATTTGGCTGGAGGTCGGGCTTTGCGGTTATCGGGCAAAATATAAATGATGAGACTTTGCCAATGCTTCGATATGTTATCGACAATGGCTTTCAGCTCGTTTCTCACGGGCAGAAGCACCTTCATATGGAAAAAATCCCGACAAGGGAAGAGATAGAAGAAGAAATATATCTTCCGATAAAAACTATAAAAGAAAAACTGAATTATCAAATGACCATGACCCGACTGCCGTATTTGTCCGAAAACACCGGGGCTTTACAGGTTGCAAAGGATCTTGGTTTGCCCGTCTTGGGATGGGGAATGGAAAACGGAAAAGACTGGGATCCTTCCGTAACTCCCGAGATGATCACCGAAGCCGTGCTCGATACGGTATGCGACGGAGCCGTAGGTTGTCTTCATGTTCGTACAAATACCTGCAAAGCGCTTGATGTTATTCTGCCGGAACTTAAAGACAGAGGTTTTTGTGTTGTTACACCCGAAGAACTCTTTAAGCGGAAAGGCATTACGCCGCCCGTTGGAGTTCCGATACACAATATAAACGACTTTCTGACTTAACTGCGTAAGCCCGACAAAAAGCATAAATACAAAGGAACAGATAAAAAACTTCTGTTCCTTTGTTTACTTATTTGGATTTTTGTTGTATACTAACAGGGTAAAGAAGGTGTAAGTGTGGCGGACAAGTTTGTTTTACATTCCAATTACAAGCCCACCGGCGACCAGCCCGAGGCGATAGAAAAGTTAGTAGAGGGCTTAAACCGAGGCGATAAAGAGCAGGTTTTACTCGGAGTTACCGGTTCGGGAAAGACCTTTACAATGGCGAATATTATCGAGCGGGTAAACCGCCCGACGCTGGTGCTCGCCCATAACAAAACCCTCGCCGCGCAACTTTGCACCGAGTTTCGTGAATTCTTCCCCGAAAACGCGGTTGAGTATTTTGTTTCCTATTACGACTATTATCAGCCGGAGGCGTATATTCCCGGCACCGATACCTATATCGAAAAAGATTCCGCCATCAACGACGAAATCGATAAGCTTCGTCACAGCGCCACCTGTGCGCTGTCCGAGCGCAGAGACGTTATAATCGTCGCCTCGGTTTCCTGCATATACACTCTCGGTAACCCGATAGATTACCGCAATATGGTCATATCGCTTCGCACCGGTATGACAAAAAGTCGCGACGAGCTGATAAGAAAGCTGGTCGATTTACAGTATGAGCGAAACGATATCAACTTTGTGCGCAACAAGTTCCGCGTGCGCGGCGATACGGTCGAGATTTATCCCGCGTACGCTTACGAAAACGCGATTCGCGTTGAATTTTTCGGCGACGAGGTCGAGAGAATCAGCGAAATTAACGTTGTGACGGGTCAGGCAAAGCAGTTCCTGACCCATACCGCCATTTATCCCGCTTCGCACTATATTGTGCCGCGCGATAAGCTTGAAGAGGCGCTTGAAGATATAAGGCTGGAAATGGAAGAGCGCGTAAAGTTTTTTACCGACGGCGGCAAGCTTATAGAAGCGCAGCGGATACGTCAGCGCACAGAATACGATATCGAAATGCTGCGGGAAATCGGCGTATGCAAGGGAATAGAAAACTATTCCCGCGTGCTTTCGAGACGCGCGCCGGGATCTACGCCGTTTACGCTTCTCGATTATTTCCCCGATGATTTTCTGCTTTTTGTCGATGAGTCGCACGTGACTCTTCCGCAGGTGCGCGGTATGTACGGCGGCGACAGGGGCAGAAAGGATAATCTTATAGAATACGGCTTCCGTCTGCCCTCGGCTTACGATAACCGTCCGCTTAATTTCAGCGAGTTTTACAGTCACATAAATCAGGCGATATTCGTTTCAGCGACGCCCGGCGATTTTGAGCGCGAGCACGCGGCGCAGGTGGTTGAGCAGGTCATCCGTCCGACGGGACTTTTAGACCCGCTTATCACAGTAAAGCCGAGCGAGGGTCAGATAGACGATATCGTTTCCGAAATAAACATACGCGCCGAACGGCACGAGCGCGTTCTTATCACCACGCTCACCAAAAAAATGGCGGAAGACCTTACGGAATATCTTGAAAATCTCGGCATAAAAGTGCGCTATATGCACTATGATATAGACACGATAGAGCGTATGGAGATTATCCGTGACCTGCGGCTCGGCGAGTTCGACGTGCTTGTGGGTATCAACCTGCTTCGGGAGGGTCTCGATATACCGGAAGTGTCGCTCGTCGCGATTCTCGACGCCGATAAAGAGGGCTTCCTGCGCAGTGGCACCTCGCTTATCCAGACGGTGGGCAGAGCCGCCCGAAACGCCGGAGGCAGCGTGATTATGTACGCCGATACCGTAACGCCCTCTATGGAATACGCCATAACCGAAACCAACCGCCGCCGCGAAATACAGGAGCGTTACAATAAGGAACACGGCATTACGCCGAAGACGATCGTTAAAGATGTAAGAGATATAATCGAAATAGGGCAGAAGGCGGAAAACGATAAGCCCGACAGTAAATTATCCCGCGCCGAAAAGCAGGCGCTTATCAAGCGTCTGACGAGTGAAATGCAGCAGGCGGCGAAGATACTCGAATTTGAGCACGCCGCCTACCTGCGCGACCGCATAAACAAACTGCGTGGCTCAAAATGATTTTGCCGGACAGAAAGAAAAACCGTTTGGAGAATTTCGATTATTCATCGGGCGGCGCGTATTTTATCACAATATGCACCCGCGACCGCAAAAAAATATTATCCGAAATCGTAGGGGCGGATACCATCCGCCCGTATGAAATCATATTATCACAATACGGAAAAATTGTTGATAAGGCAATAAATAATATTGCGAATATTTACGAAAATATATCGGTCGATAAATACGTTATAATGCCTGACCATGTGCATATGATTTTGCGGATCACGAATAATGGCGGGCGGATGGTATCCGCCCCTACGGTTATAGCCGGTATGAAAAGATATGTTTCAAAGAAATGCGGTGTTTCAATTTGGCAAAAATCATATTACGACCATATCATCCGCAACCAGAAAGACTATAATGAAATATGGGAATATATTGAGCACAACCCGGAAAAGGAAAAATAAAAGCGCCGCAAGGCGCTTTTTTAATTGTTTACATTATATTCATTTACAAATTAAAACTTTTAGGGTAAAATAGAGAGTAAACTGAATTGTGGGGCAGATGTAATGTCAAAGGATAAAATAATCATAAAGGGCGCTAACGAACACAACCTTAAAAATATCAATGTGGAGATACCGCGGGATAAGCTCGTGGTATTTACCGGACTTTCGGGAAGCGGCAAATCGTCGCTTGCCTTTGATACCATTTACGCCGAGGGGCAAAGACGGTACGTTGAGTCGCTCTCCTCTTACGCCCGCCAGTTTTTAGGACAAATGGAAAAGCCGGACGTTGAAACGATAGAGGGACTTTCTCCCGCTATTTCAATAGACCAGAAAACCACATCCAAAAACCCGCGTTCAACCGTAGGCACAGTAACCGAGATATACGATTATCTGCGCCTGCTTTACGCGCGCGTCGGCGTGCCGCACTGTCCCGTTTGCGGCAAGGAGATATCAAGTCAGACTACCGACCAGATAGTCGATACCGTAATGCGCCTTGACGAGGGCGCCAGAATTCAGGTGCTGTCTCCTGTTGTTAAAAACCGCAAGGGCGAGCATACAAAGGAACTTGATAACGCGAGAAAATCGGGTTATGTGCGCGTCCGTATCGACGGAAGTATTTACGACCTTTCGGAAGAAATCAAGCTCGATAAAAACAAAAAACATATGATAGAGGTGGTGGTCGACCGCCTTGTTATAAAGCCCGAAATTCATTCCCGCCTTACCGACAGTATCGAGACCGCCGTTTCTCTTTCGGGCGGGCTTGTCGCAATAGATGTGATAGGCGGTGAGGAGCTGCAGTTTTCCGAGAGCTACGCCTGCGACGAACACGGTATCAGCATACCGAAGCTCACCCCCACAATGTTTTCCTTCAACAGCCCGATGGGCGCCTGCCCGACCTGTACGGGTATCGGCGTGTTTATGAAGGTCGACCCGCGGCTGATAATCAACGATGAGGATAAATCACTGCTTGACGGCTGCATACGCGCCTCGGGCTGGGGCGTGAACTCGTGGTTTAACCCCGATTCGGGCGCTATTGCCGAGATGTATTACAGAGCGATAGCGGATAAGTTCGGCGTTGATATAAACACCCCCTGGAAAAGTCTGCCCGAGGAAATGAAGAATACCGTTCTTTACGGTACCGGCGACGAAAAACTCGAACTGCACCGCAACAGCTCGGTGTTTGGCAAGGGCACCTATTTCGCGCCGTTCGAGGGCGTCGTCAACAACCTGCAAAGGCGTTACGAAAACACAAAAAGTGATTATTCGCGTGCCGAAATAGAAAGCTATATGACCGAAAGCGACTGCCCGGACTGTCACGGCGCGCGCCTTAAGCCGGAGTTTCTCGCGGTCACGGTAGGCGGCAAAAGCATTAAAGATTTTTCCGATATGTCCATAACCGAGGCGCTTGAATTTATCGGGGGACTGACTTTCTCGAAAATGGAAGAAATGATAGCAAAGCCGATAATCAAGGAACTGAACGCGCGGCTTAGTTTCCTCTCCAGCGTGGGGCTCGAATATCTTTCGCTTTCGCGCTCCGCCGGTACGCTTTCGGGCGGCGAGGCGCAGAGAATACGCCTTGCCACGCAGATCGGCTCGGCGCTTTGCGGCGTTCTTTATATTCTCGATGAGCCGAGTATCGGTCTTCATCAGCGTGATAACGAACGTCTGCTTTCCACCCTTAAAGGACTTCGCGATCTCGGCAATACTCTGATAGTCGTCGAACACGATGAGGATACTATGCGTGCGGCTGACCATATTATCGACATAGGCCCCGGCGCGGGTATTCACGGCGGTGAGGTGGTGTTCAGCGGAACGCCCGATGAGCTCTATAAGTGTGAAAACTCCATAACCGCCGATTATCTCACCGGCAGAAAAAAGATTCCCGTGCCGGCGGTGCGGCGTAAGGGCAACGGCAAAACGCTCACGGTTACCGGCGCGGCTGAAAACAACCTTAAAGACCTTACCGTTACGCTTCCGCTCGGCAAGTTTATCTGCGTTACGGGCGTTTCCGGAAGCGGTAAGTCTTCGCTTGTAAACGATATTATTTATAAGGTGCTCGCAAACAGACTTAACCGTGCTAAAACCATACCCGGCAAATATAAATCGGTTGAGGGTATGGAAAACCTCGATAAAGTCATAAACATCGATCAGTCGCCGATAGGCAGAACACCCCGCAGCAACCCCGCAACCTATACCGGTGTTTTCGGCGATATCCGCGACCTTTTCGCAAGCACGAAGGACGCCAAAGCCAAGGGCTACGGCGCCGGCAGGTTTTCCTTTAACGTAAAAGGCGGTCGCTGTGAGGCGTGCCAGGGCGACGGCATTATAAAAATTGAAATGCACTTTCTGCCCGATATTTACGTACCCTGCGAGGTCTGCGGCGGCAGTCGCTATAACCGCGAGACTCTTGCCGTACAGTATAAGGGCAAAAACATTTACGATGTCCTTGAAATGACAGTGGAAGAGGGAATGTACTTCTTTGAAAGCCACCCGAAGATACACCGCAAGCTTAAAACGCTTTTTGAGGTGGGACTCGGTTATATAAAAATCGGTCAGCCGGCGACAACTCTTTCGGGCGGCGAGGCACAGCGTGTAAAGCTTGCCACCGAGCTTTCAAAGAGACCGACCGGCAGGACTGTTTATATACTCGATGAACCTACGACGGGGCTTCACACCGCCGATGTTCACCGCCTTGTGGAGGTGCTTGAACGCCTTGTTGACGCCGGAAATACCGTGCTTGTGATAGAGCACAACCTCGACGTCATAAAGGTCGCCGACCATATCATAGATTTAGGACCCGAGGGCGGTAATCGCGGCGGTGAAATAGTATGCGAGGGTACGCCCGAGCAGGTCGCAAAGTGCGCTTCGTCCTATACCGGCAAATTTCTCAAAAAAATACTCTGATTTTTATAATTTACACATTATTCACCATTTTATTTGCCTTTGGTATTAAAATGCAATAAACAAAGAAAGGGTGGACGCTGTGTTTGGTTATATCCGCGCCGATAAGGCAGAGCTTAAAATGCGCGAATATGAAGTATACCGCGGCGTTTACTGTTCGCTTTGCCGCCGTCTCGGTAAAAGCTACGGCGTGCTTTCCCGGCTGACGTTAAGCTACGATTTCACCTTTCTCGCTTTGCTTGATATGTCGCTTAAAGACGGTTGCACCGAGTTCAAGCCGGGCAGATGTCCGTTTAACCCGGCAAAAAAGTGTAATTATCTTAAAGACGGCGATTCGCTCTCTCTTTCATCAGCCGCGGCAATGATAATGCTGTATTATAAAATCGTTGACGATATAAAGGATGAAAAAGGCGTAAAAAAGCTTTCGGCTGTGCTCTTAAAACCGCTTTTTTCACGTGCTCATAAAAAAGCGGCGAAAGCTTTCCCCGAAATAGAAAACTACGTCAGTGAGTATATTAAAAGCCAGAACGCTCTTGAAGCGGATGACTGTAAAAGCATTGATATGGCGGCGGAGCCGACCGCAAAGGTCATGGCGAATACTTTTGCGCTGCTTGGTGAAAGTGAAAACGCGAAAAGAGCGCTTTCGCGCCTCGGCTACTGCCTCGGGCGGTATATATATCTGCTTGACGCCGCCTGCGATTATGAGGGCGACATAAAAAGCGGCTCGTACAATGTTTTGAAGTACGCAGAGGGCGACAGAAAAGAATACGTTGTATCACAGCTCTATATTTCAATAAACGAAGCGGCAAAGGCGTTTGAGGTTTTGGACGTCAAAAAATTCAAACCGATTATTTCGAATATCATATACATGGGACTTGAACAGACCTTCAAAAAGGAGTTAAGCAAATGAACGATCCGTATGCAGTCTTAGGCGTGTCACGCGACGCAAGCGATGAACAGATAAAGGCGGCGTATAAAGAGCTTGCGCGTAAATATCACCCCGATAACTACGCCGATAACCCGCTTTCCGACCTGGCGGCGGATAAGATGAAAGAGATAAACGAAGCGTATGACAGTATCATGAACAGCCGCCGCGGCTCATCCTCGGGCGCTAAGGGCTCCGGCTATAATAAGAACGCGCCTTCGGATTTTCCGGAAATACGCAGTCTTATAAATTCCGGTCGTCTTGAACAGGCGCAGGAACTGCTTGACGGCGTACCGCCTTCCGGCAGAAACGCCGAATGGTATTTTCTTAACGGTACGGTGCTTTACCGGCGCGGCTGGTTTGACGAGGCGTTTACAAGCTTTGTTCGCGCTGCGCAAATGGACCCGTCGAACGCGGAGTATCAGTCTGCCGTAAACAGTGCAAGGCGGCAGGCAGGCAAGGTAAACAACCCCTACGGATATTACGGCGGAGGCGGCAGGGAGTGCAGCGCATGCGACGTCTGCCAGGGACTTATATGCGCCGATTGCTGCTGTGAATGTATGGGCGGCGATCTGATAGGCTGTTGCTGAGATGAAAAAGAGTTTAAAAATAGCGTTTTGCGGCATTGTGTCGGCGCTTGTGTGCGTCATTATGACGGCGAGTCTTTTTCCGGACCTCACGTTCGCGGTGCCCGCGGTGGCAGGGCTTATGTTCATTCCGGTATTCGCAAGCGCGGGCGCGCCCGCGGCGTTTGCCTGTTTTGTTTCAAGTTCGGTACTTTCGTTTTTTATCGGCGATAAAACGTCGTGGCTTTTGTTTCTTGCCTTTTTCGGTTACTATCCGGTATTGAAGCCGCTTATCGAAAAAGTTAAAAGAACAGCGGTCAGATGGGCGCTTAAATTTCTTGTCTTTAACGCGGCGGCGATCGTGCTTTACTTTGTTGAATTGCTTGTCTTTAACATTTCGGTAGGCAAGTGGTGGCTCGCGTTGATATTCGCGGCGGGCAACGCGGTGTTTGTGCTCTACGATATCGCGGTATCAAGGGTGGCGGCGTTCTACTACCTTCGTCTTCATAAAAAAATATCTGCTGTTTTGAATAAAAACGTTTGAATATGTGCGGTTAAAGCCGGGCGGTAATAAAAGCCGCCCGGCTTTTTTGCACCCTGTGGGACAAAACTTAAAACCGCAAAAATTTGATAAAAATGGACAAAATTTTGATATACTTTTGCTTGTGCATGTTATATAATGTATCTGTACAACTGTACATAGCAGTTAAACAAATCCATTAAATGAGGTGTCAAGAATGAAAACAAAGAGACTTTTGTCAGGCGTGATGTCCATAGTGATGATATTCACTATGTTCTTCGCGATGACGTTGGTGGTAAACACTACCGCGCCCATTACGGCGAGCGCGGATGGCACCGCCACGGCGACTACGAAAGCTATCTATGTAGGACCTTCTACAAGATATCCGAACAGCGTTCCGTCGGGTATATTTTTACCTATTCCGAGGACCGGTAAATACGGTGACGGTACGAAAGCTACAATTACCGCAAAGGTAAAGATGCTAAGCGGTACCAGTAACAAACCGTTTGTTCAGATGATGAGAACAGCTACCTCGAGCAGTACCGGTACTGTTTCTTCCAGCGCAGGCTCGGTAGTTTTCTATCAGGGAGACGGTGTCAGCAGTAACTGGCATGATAACAGCACTTCCGGTATTGACAGTAACGGTATTTTCCATTGTGATATTAACTTAAAAGATATTCCGGGAGAAAGCAACTGCTTCTATTCGAGCGTTTGGGACGGCGGCACAGAATACCGTAAAACCAACATTGACGGCAGAGGCACACCTATCGGTTGCGGCGTGTATATCGGCAACGCTGTTCTTAACGATGATATAAGTGTTTATGCCGCACATAACGATTTGTCAATGGAGTTCATTATTTCGGACATCCATATAACGCTTACGTCCGTTACCGGCGGCGACGGTACGGCGCAGGTAGGCGACGATCTTGCTCCGTCCGAGACCACGCTTAATACAGGCGCAAGGTATTTCTTTGTCGGCGATTCGAAAATGGGCAACAGACCCGACGCTAAAAACCACCCGCTTAACGGCAGGCTCGATCAGTGGAACATCTGCACTCCCGATGAAGATACCGTAAGGCAGGTAACGGTAGCCGACGATATATTTGACGGCGGCACTCATACCTATACAGCTCACGCGGAGACAGATAACGAGTTTGAATATTACACCTGCGCTGATTTCGGCGACGATGTTAAATTCGAAAGAATCGGCAACTGCTATAGCCGTTATCTTGATGATGATGTAGCTAAAAAGGCGTTTATAATCAAGTCCCACGCGGGTGACAGTAAAGAGCTCACCAGCAACCAGGGATCATCTACGGTTGCAAATATCTTTATACCTATAAACAACCATAAATTCTATTCCGCTTACAGCGCTGACACCTGCGGCGAGGCAGACCTCAGAGAAGACGGTACGGCAGTCAGATTCGGCGTTTCGTTTAAGGCAAGGCGCGTTTCAGGCACGGGTCAGCCGGTAGTAGGTGTTGCTTATGCCGACGGTAACGCCAACGGTGCGAGCGGCAGCAGTTATAAGGACGCTGAATTCGGCGCTCCGCGTGAATACGGTAAGGATAGGTCTTATAACAACGGTCTTGAAAAGAGCGGCTCCCGCACAAAACAGTCGGATTGGGTTTCGTCATCATATGACCCCGCGACAGGCGAATTCACAGCCCTTCTTTCAACCGAATCGGGTTATTATAAGCAGATGTCGCGCGACGGTAAAGCGGCATATATTTCGATAGGTCTCGCGGAGCATCTTAACAGCTCTCTTGAATCTCTTAATACCGATTCCACCTTTGTTATCAGCGATATCAAGTTTACGGCTTACGCGTTAAACAACAGCGACACTCCGTTGTTCGGCGGCGCGAATCAGGCGCCCAAGATGTGCAAGGCAAACTGTGACACAGAGACGCCCTATCAGTATACACAGCTTTGGGACTACAACGAAAAGGTTAACGGCACTATAAATGTCGGCGTGCGTCACGCCCCGTTAAATAAGTATTCGGTTGACGGCGCTATCCAAAATGTTTTCCTTATAAACAATAATGTTTGTAACAGCAGCGGTTGTGAGCTTACACATCACGCGGCTACCGATACAACGTGTGAATACTGGTCCTGCGACACCCACAACAAAAACTACAGCGATGAATTTGCTTCAAAAGAAATTGACAGTATTTCCGCAGCAAAGAAGATGATCACTGTAGGCGTTTCGGACGGCACAATTGCCGGCGCGTTTATCCCGATGGATAACGATGGCTGGACAGGCGACAAATACTTCATTTTCAAATGTAAATTAAAGCTGACAGAGGGCAGCGACATTCCGTTTATTATCGGCTACCGCGCAGGTTACTGGGGCGGCATAGGCACCTTCTATCCGGGCGACAGAACGAGTCAGGACGCAAAAGACGGAGTAAAAACAAAATGGGTAGACTACGACCCCACGACCTGCACCTATACCGCGGCGTTCTATATGTTCCGCGCGGATCCGAAATCGTATAATCAGTTTAAGTATTACAATTCAACCAACGGCGCCCACACCGCCATTATGATAGGCAACTACATCCCGACCTCCGGACAGAATCCGGGCGTTACCTCGAACTGCTATACAACCGGGTTTGCCTTTACCGACCCTGAAATTTATGAGGCGGTAGACGCGGCGGCGGGAACATACACCGGCGATAACCTTTGCGCTCCGATCACCGATAAAACGGTTGATTTTTCGCACAATTACAAGTATTCCGGTTGTACACAGCTAAACGGTGCCGGTGAGTGGACCGACCGCGCTAACGGCACTATTATGAACGCACCCGTTAAAACTTGGAGCAAGAACGATCCCTCTTCAGTAGTTTCACTTTCAGATATACCGAACGGCTTCTTCGACGGCGAAACACCTCCCGAGCCTCCGACGCAAACCGAGCCCAAGATGCTTAAAATCGCGGGTTTCAACTCCTCCTCGTCCGCTCAGGCGATAATCAACGACACCGTGCTTGATTCTTCAACAACGTATCAGTTCGATATGGACTGCCGCGCTTTCGGCGGAACGTATATCCCGCGCATTATCGTTCAGGATAAGGTAGAAGGCGGCAGTTATACTACCGTTTCGGGCGGCGACCTTGACGAAAGCTTTAACGGCTACCACTACACATTGCAGTTTACCACCCGCGCAAATCTTGCGAGCGGCAACAATTTCAGACTGCAGATAGGTCTTGCGTGGAACGCGCGCAATATGTCCTCAATGTATATTGCAAACGTTCAGGTTCGCAAGGTTATCGATTCCACAACCTTTGGCGAAAACGTCCTGCAAAACGGCGACTTCTCTTACAGCACCGTAGGCGCGGTAACGGCGGATAACGTGGCTTCACAGATGCTCTACTGGAACGGTTTGAGCAATCTTACGAAGCATTACGACGTTAAGATCATGGCTATCCCGACCGGCTTCTTTGACAGCGCCGACGCCGCCATAACAGGCAGAGACGATATAGCCATAAGGATTGACAACACCGACTGGACCGAGCTTCAGTTCAAAACCGAGCTTGAGGCCGATACCTATTACCGTTTGTCTTTCAATTACAGAGAGATGCACAGTATGCCCGACCTTGAACTCAGCAATTCAAACGTTACCGCTACAAAGATTTCAAGCAACGAGAACGGCGAATATAAAATGACCTATGAGATTTACGCCAACTCCTCGGTTACCAGAAACAGCGATAAGGATCCCAACACAAGAGTCAGATTCAGGTTCAAAGAAAAGACAAATACGCGCACTCTTTATATCAACCACGTAGAGTTTTATAAGCTTGACGGCACCGGCGGCAACATTGTAGGCGTAAACCTTATGGGTAACCTCAACGCGGTTTATGACGACAGCGTTTACAGCGAGCTTGTAAACGACAGAGACGAAATAGATGTAACCATTAATCAGGACGGCGAAGACGCTATATCCCGCGATCTGTTAAACGGCTGGTTTGGTTCAAAGTACACAAAAGCAGGCGATCCCGTTTTTGAAAACGTAAAACTCGTAAAGGTTCCGGCAGGATTCTTCAACTATATGTCGCGCAGTCAGCTTCTTGACCTCATGCAGAAGGTCATCCTCGGAACCGAAGCGACAGACGATTTTGACCCGCATTACAACCCGAACGGCGACGACGTCTGGGGCGACGTAAAAGACTATGTGCACGCAAAACAGGCTTGGGTAGCCAATCCGGCGGAATAAATCATGCAAAAGATACCGCGGTGTTTTCACCGCGGTATCTTGTCACAAAGGTAAATGTATGCCGCAAACCGGCAAAAGAAATGACCCGATGGTTTTCCATCGGGTCATAAGTTTTACATAAGTTTACTTTTTGAAGTTTCTGCGGTGACCGCCGTGGGGTTTTCTTTGCGGTTCTTCATCCGCGCCTTCCTCAACGACCGCGCCGTTTACCTCAACCAGCGCGTCGCGGCGGGAAAGATTTATCCTGCCCTGATCGTCTATCTCGGTCACTTTTACGAGCACCTGATCGCCTACGTTTACAACATCCTCAACCTTTTCAACGCGCTTAACGTCGAGCTTGGAAATGTGAACGAGTCCCTCTTTGCCGGGGGCTATCTCAACGAATGCGCCGAACGTCATAAGGCGTGTTACCTTGCCGCTGTATATAGCGCCTATTTCGGGATCGTTGGCGATAAGCTCAACTATGCCGATAGCCTGCTTCGCTTTTTCAATATCAAGCGCGGAAACGTAAACGTGACCGTCTTCCTCGATGTTGATAGTGCATTCGCACTGCTCCTGTATCGACTGGATAACCTTGCCCTGCTTGCCGATAACGTCGCCGATCTTATCGGTCGGGATAGTGGTGGTGAGCATCTTGGGAGCGTATTTTGAAAGTTCCTTGCGCGGCTCGGCGATACATTTGAGCATTACCTCGTCAAGTATATAATCTCTCGCCTTGTGAGTCTTGGCAAACGCCTCTTTGATTATTTCGGGTGTAAGGCCGTGAACCTTCAGGTCCATCTGTATTGCGGTGATACCCTTATGAGTACCCGCAACCTTAAAGTCCATATCACCGTAAAAATCCTCCAGGCCTTGGATATCGACCATCGTCATAAAGTCGCCGTAAACGCCTTCGTCACCGGTTATAAGTCCGCAGGAGATGCCGGCAACCGGCGCCTTGATCGGTACGCCCGCCGCCATAAGCGCGAGGGTGGAACCGCATATTGAGCCCTGTGAGGTTGAACCGTTAGAGGAAAGGACCTCGGATACCACACGGATGGCGTAGGGGAACTCGTCAACGCTCGGAATTACCGGGATGAGCGCGCGCTCCGCGAGAGCGCCGTGACCTATTTCACGTCTGCCGGGGCCTCTTGACGGCTTGGTTTCACCAACCGAGAAAGAGGGGAAGTTGTAGTGGTGGATATATCTCTTCTGTGTTTCTTCGTCAAGTCCGTCGAGTTTCTGCGCTTCGCTTACGGGAGCCAGAGTGGCAACCGATAAAACCTGCGTCTGACCGCGGGTGAACATACCGGAGCCGTGAGCGCGTGCAAGAAGATCTATCTGCGCGTTCAGGGGGCGGATTTCATCTATGCCTCTGCCGTCTACGCGTTTGTGCTCGTCTTTAAGCCATGCGCGTACAACGTGTTTCTGTACAAGATACATTATCTCGTCAAGCTTTGCCTCACAGCCTTCAAAGCGCTCGTCAAACTTTTCGTGTACCGCGTTGTATATCGGTAAGAGCGCGGCGTCGCGCACGTTTTTATCATCGGTATCAAGGGCGCGCTTAACGTCCTCGATGCAGAACGCCTCGATTTCCGCCATTATTTCGGGATCGGGGTTGCTCGATTCAAAGGTGAACTTTTCTTTGCCTATTTCGGCAACGATACCGTTAATGAATTTAACGATTTCTTTGTTTACTTCGTGACCCGCCATAATGCACTCGAACATCTTTTCATCCGAGATTTCATTCGCACCGGCTTCTATCATTGCGACAAGGTCGGCGGTTGATGAAACGGTGAGGTTAAGATCGGACTTCTCGCGCTGTTCAAGGGTCGGGTTGATGATTATTTCGTCATCTATAAGACCTACGCTTGTGCTCGAAATCGGGCCGTCCCACGGAATGTCCGATACCGCTATCGCCGCCGAAACGCCTATTGCCGCGGCGATTTCGGGTGAGCAGTCGGGGTCAACCGACATAACCGTAGCCACTACCGAGCAATCGTTGCGCATATCCTTCGGGAAAAGCGGACGAATCGGTCTGTCAATGCAGCGTGAAGCGAGAATCGCTTTTTCGGTAGCTCTGCCCTCGCGGCGCTGGAAAGAGCCGGGGAAGCGGCCTACCGAGTACATCTTCTCTTCATAGTCAACTGAAAGCGGGAAGAAATCAACACCCTCGCGCGGCTTATCCGAAGCGGTTACCGTGCAAAGTACGTTGGTTTCGCCGTACGTCGCCATAAACGCGGCGTTTGCAAGACCTGCCATTTTGCCTGTTTCAAGCTTGAAAGGGCGGCCTGCTATTGTGGTTTCGTAAACCTTGTAGTTTTCAAACATAATGAAAACCTCCTTTTTTGTTTTTTCGGAGATTTTCCGTTAGCAATAAATCCAATACCCGACTTTTCGGATACTCGATTTACCGCTAAACGCGAAAACCTCCTATAAGAATAAAGCCGACCGGGCAAAATGCCCGGCAGGCTGAATTCACGGTTACTTACGCAGACCGAGTTTCTTAACGATAGCACGGTATCTTTCAATATCCTTCTTCTGAAGATAGGCGAGAAGATTTCTTCTGTGACCTACCATTTTAAGAAGACCGCGGCGTGAGTGGTGGTCCTTCTTATGCACGTCAAGGTGAGCGTTAAGCTCGTTAATACGCGCCGTAAGAACCGCTATCTGCACTTCCGGAGAACCGGTATCGCCCTCGTGAATAGCATTTTCAGCCATTATCTGCTGTTTCTCTTCGTTGGTCATTTTTTTACACTCCTTTACAAAATATTGTCCGCCGCAAACCGAGCGCAAGGTCAAAGTGTTTCCGCAATAAACGCGGCAGTCGCCATACGCACAGTATACGGTAGCCAAAGTATTATAGCATAAACAATTCAAAAAGTAAAGTTTTTTATTTTTCAAATTTAATAATAAGTTAACATTTTCGGCAAAAATCGGTAACAAAGCCGAGGTAATATGTTATTAAAGGAGATTTGGATATGAATGAATATTACAATAACAACAACGATAACAACAATCAGTACAATACGCCCGGCTACGGCAGTTATTCCTATACCCCGCAACCGCAGGTTAAACGCCGCTACGGCGCGGGGGTAGTGATATTATCGGTGATACTTGCGGCAATAATAGGCGCTTCGGCAGGCGTCACGGGAGTTCTTTCCTATTTGAAAATCAAAGACGGCTCCGGCTCGTCGGCCGCTGAAAAAGAAAGCACCTCCGCCGTCGAGAATAAAAACGTCAATATAACCGTAAATGAAACGGCGGACAGTATCGCCGAGGCGGTATCGGAAAAAGCGAGTCAAAGCGTTGTGGGTATTCGCACCACCACTTCGGTCATAAACTTTTTCGGCGGCAGTCAGGAGGCTACCGGCGAGGGTTCGGGCGTGGTTTACAGCGAGGACGGATATATAATCACCAACTATCACGTTATCGAGAGCGCGGTGAAATCCGCCAACGGCTCGAAGATAGAAGTGTTTATCGGAAATATCAATTCAAAGTCTTATGAGGCGAGCGTCGTCGGTTACAGCATTTCCTCCGACCTTGCCGTATTGAAAATAAGCGCAAAAAATCTTAAGCCCATTGAAATCGCCGATTCTTCCAAGCTTAAAGTCGGTCAGTCGGCTGTGACTATCGGCGCGCCGGGCGGACTTGAGTTTATGGGCAGTGTTACCTACGGCGTTATCAGCGGACTTGACCGCGTTGTATCGGCAAGCTCCAAGGTATCCCTTATTCAGACCGACGCCGCGATAAATCCCGGTAATTCGGGTGGCGCGCTCCTTGATACAACGGGCAAGCTTATAGGAATAAACAGCTCGAAAATCGTTGCCGAAGAGTTTGAGGGAATGGGCTTTGCGATACCTTCAAACAAGGTGGTAGAGGTTGTAAAGAGGATTATTTCAAAGGAAAACGAACCCGACCCGTATATCGGCGTTTCGATAAGTGAAAAGTATACGGCGCAGGTGCTTAAATACTACGGATATCCCGCGGGCGCGGTGGTCTTAAGCGTATATGACGACAGCCCCGCACAGGAGGCAGGCATACGCCGCGGCGATATTATAACCGAGTTTAACGGCAAAGAAATAAGCGAATATGATCTTTACTATGATTACCTTAAGGAATGCAGTCCCGGCGATAAGGTCAAGGCAAAGATTTACCGCAGCGGCAAGACTTATGAGGTTACCATAACCGTTGCGGCGGATAGCTCAAGCAGATAAACAAGCAAGTTTTATATTCTCCAAAAGTAAATCCCGGCAGTTTTTACTGCCGGGATTTACGCGTTTATTTTAAGAATCCGTTTATAATTTCTTCTTCCGCCTGTTGCTCCGTAAGACCGAGTGTCATAAGCTTTGTCAGCTGGTCGCCGGCTATTTTGCCTATCGCCGCCTCGTGGATAAGCGCGGCGTCGATGTGATTAGCGCCGAGCGTCGGACTCGCCTTGACGTTTGCCTCGTCCATTATTATCGCGTCGCATTCGGTGTGACCGTTGCATACGTTGTTTCCGTTTATGTTCGATAAAAATCTCTGGTGCGATTTATCCCTTGCCACCGACCGCGAAATAACGTTTGCCGAGGAGTTTTTGCCGTTTAAGTCGACCGAGAAATCAGTGTCGGCGGTTTGTGTGCCGTGGGTCATTATCTTTTCGTGGATAATGAGCGTGCCGCCGTCCGATACCGTGGCGCGGGTCTTTCGGTAGGTGCTGTCAATTCCCTTTATCTGTGAAGTTTCCATTTCCATATAACCGTCATCGCTGATGTTTACGACGGTGGTCGGATTCATATTTCTGCCGCCGGTGCCGTCGCCCTCGCCGTAGTGCCGTTCAACGTATTTGACGTGCGCGCCCTTACCTACATAAAAGGTATGCACGCCGTCGTGCCTTGACTCGCTTTCGCCGCAGTTGTGTATTCCGCACCCCGCCATAATTGTAACGTCGGCGTTGTCGCCGATATAAAAATCATTGTACACAAGGTCGTTTAGCCCCGAAGCGTCGATTATTACCGGAATATGCACCGTTTCGCCCTTGGTGCCCGGCTTAATGATTATGTCGATGCCCGGCTTGTCCGTTTTAGTGCGGATGTCGATATTCTCGGTAGTTGCCCTGCCGGCAAGCGAGCCGTTTGCGCGGATATTGTAGGCGCCCGCGGGCGTACCGTCCATATCGGCTATGATTTTAAGAAGTTCTTTTTCGGTATCGTTCATACTGACGCCTCCTTCATACTGTCTTTAAGCACTTTGCAGGCGTCAAACGAATCGTCGAGCAGTCCGGGAAGTACAGCTTCTTTTTCACCGTAGGCGGTAAGCTCGCCCGCGGCGAGGACCGCCACTTTATCCGCGATATTAAGAATTCTTTCCTGGTGGGAAATAATGATAATTGTACCGCCCAGACGCTCCCTCATGCGTTCAAAGACGTTTATGAGATTTGAAAAACTCCAAAGGTCGATGCCCGCCTCCGGTTCGTCAAAAATCGAAACAGCGGTACCGCGTGCTAAAACGGTGGCTATTTCTATACGCTTTAATTCGCCGCCCGAAAGCGAAGCGTTTACTTCGCGGTTTATATAGTCTCTTGCGCAAAGACCGACCTGCGAAAGATAATCGCACGCCTCGGAAACGGTTATATCTCTGCCGGCGGCAAGGCGTATAAGGTCGTTTACCGTAATGCCTTTGAAGCGTACCGGCTGTTGAAACGCAAAACTGATGCCGCGCCTTGCGCGTTCGGTTACCGACAGCCCGGTTATATCCTCACCGTCAAGATATATTTTGCCGCAAGTCGGCTTTTCAATACCCGCGATAATCTTCGCAAGCGTGGATTTGCCACCGCCGTTAGGACCGGTAATAGCTATAAAACCTCCGTCGAATTTTATCGAAATATCCTTGATTATCTCTTTTTTTCCGTCGTCTGTTAAGGCGCCGAATGATATGTTTTTAAGTTCAAGCATGAAATACCTTTTCCTTTTTTGTTATCAAATTGATTATACATACAAAGCGTGAAAAAATCAACCAATAAATTATTTGCAAAAACCGGATATTTATGATATACTTTCACCTATATCAGTTTTGCGGTGATAATATGGTTAAGAACAATTTGAAAGGCAGTTTGATTTTATCGCTGGGCGCGCTTATATGGGGGTTCGCCTTTGTAGCGCAGTCGGCGGCGCGGTCGGTATCGCCGATGACGCTCAATTTCCTCCGCTTTGCAGTAAGCGCCGTTGTGCTTGCCGCGGTGCTTAAAATCTTCGGCGTCAAAACACATGAGCCGATATTTCCGAAGCAAAAGGAGAAGTTGAAAACCGCCCTTGTCGCCGGCGCGGTGTGCGGCTTCATGCTCGCGCTTTCGGCAAATTTACAGCAGGCGGGCATCGCCCTCTATCCGGAAGGCGTCTCGCGCGAGGCACGCGCCGGATTTTTAACCGCGCTTTACGTTATACTCGTGCCTATAATATCATCAATATTCGGGAAACGGATACATATTTTTGTGTGGTTTGCGGTGCTTCTCGCCACGGCGGGCGTGTATATGCTTTGTACCCGGGGCGGATTTGAAGGAATATACATAAGCGACGCGCTTCTCTTTGCCTGTGCGCTCGGATTCAGCGTGCAGATACTTTGTGTTGAAAAATACTGTGACGCCGTGGGCGGACTTCGCCTTTCTTTCCTTGAATTCGCGTTCTGTTCGCTCTTTTCACTCATAGCGGCGCTGATATTTGAGTCGGGAAAAACAAATATCGCCGACGTAAAATCGGCGATATGGAGTATACTTTTCTTAGGCGTTATGTCCGGCGGAGTAGGGTATACGCTTCAAATAGTGGGGCAGAAGTACGCCGAAGCATCGGTCGCCTCGATAGCAATGAGTCTTGAAAGCGTGTTTGCCGCGATAGGCGGCTGGCTGATACTTTCACACTCGCTTTCTTTGCATGAGATAATCGGCTGTCTTCTTGTCTTTGCCGCGATAATTCTGGCACAGCTGCCACAGTTCAAAAAATCAGGCAAGTAACTGCGCAATATAGATTATCAGCGGCATTGTAAGAATGCTTATGATATGGCTCGTACTGACCATGGTTGCGGCAAGCGGGGTATCATTGCCGAATTTTGCGGAGAACATCGCCGTCATGGCGGCGATGGGTGACGATAAAGCGATAGTAAGCGATATTAAAATATTGCCGCGTATTCCGCAGATATACATTACCGCAAGCGCCAGTGCCGGGTATGCAACGAGCTTCAAAAACGAGGCGAATACGGCGCCTTTATCACGAAGACCTTTAAGGATATCACTTTTAGCGAGGTGGTATCCTATTACTATCATCGGAAGCGGCGTATTAAGCCCCGCCATAAAGTTTGCCGGGCTTTTAATTATTTCGGGTACGGGGAGCGAAAGCAGGAAAATGACTATACCGAGCAAGATCGCTATAATGCTCGGACTCAGCGCAAGAGCTTTCGGTTTGACGTAGGATTTATCACCGCTCATAAGATAAATACCGAAGCTCCATACAAATATGTTGAATACCGCGACAACCGAAGAACCGTAAAAAACGCCCTCGCTGCCGAGAAGCGCCTGCTGGAGAGGCAGCGCCATAAATCCGCAGTTGCCGAAAATCGCCGCAAATCGCAGCACCCTCTCCCGCTTAACATTACCGCTTTTTATAATAAGCAGACTTAAAACAATAAACGCCGCGTGCGCGAGTACCGCGGCGACGGTGGCAATAAGCAACCCTCTTGCGGCGCTTTTTTCAAACGGGCGCATAAAGGATGTTATTATGACGCACGGCGTGGCGGCGTACAAAACAAGGTCTGTAAGCACCTTCGCTCCCGCCGCGTTTATCATATTAAGCTTTGTGAATGTAAATCCGAGCGCTATTAAAATAAGCAGAACGGCAACCTGTGAAAGTACGTTTAAGAACATATTGTTAAACCTGCGAAATAAACCGCATAAGCGCCTCTTCGCCCTCTTTTGTGCGCTTATATACGCCCGCGTCGGAAAGCACCTTGCAGAACACCGCGCCGATTTCTTTTTTAAGAATACCGTCGGTGTTTTCTTCTGTAAAGGTGTATTTTTCTTTCAGTTCGTCCGCCCAATCGGCGTGCTTGGCGAGCGCTTCGTCGGCTCTTATATCCGCGCCGGATAAGAGCGCCGCTTTAAGCGCCGCCATTTCATCCTTGAGTCTTGCGGGCAAAACCGCAAGCCCCATTACCTCGATAAGACCGATGTTCTCCTTTTTTATGTGGTGGAGATTTGCGTGCGGATGATAAACGCCGAGGGGGTGCTCTTCGGTTGTTATGTTGTTGCGAAGCACCAGATCAAGCTCAAAGTTTTCGCCGCGTTTTCTCGCTATCGGCGTAATCGTGTTGTGCGGTACGCCGTCGGTCTCGGCAAAAATGAAAGCTTCTTTATCGGTGTATTTCCGCCACGAAAGCAGTATTTTATCCGCGAGGTCTACTATCCTTTCCGTACTCTTGCCCGAAAGGCGTATTACCGACATAGGCCAGTTTACTATGCCTGCGGATACGTCTTCAAATCCGGCGAAGGAAACCTCCTTTATAACCTTTGCGCGCTCCATCGGGAAGGTGTAATGACCGCCTTGAAAATGGTCGTGTGAAAGTATCGAACCGCCCACAATAGGCAGGTCGGCGTTTGAACCCACAAAATAATGCGGGAAAAGCTTTACAAAATCGAAGAGCTTAACAAACGCGTCGCGGTTTATCGCCATGGGCGTATGCCTGCCGTTGAACACTATGCAGTGTTCGTTATAGTAAACGTACGGCGAATACTGGAAAAACCAGTCGCTGTCGTTTATCCTTACCGGAATTACTCGATGATTCTGCCTCGCCGGGAAGTTTATGCGTCCCGCGTACCCCTCGCACTCACGGCACAAGAGGCATTTCGGATACCCCGACTGCGGCGCGTTCTTCGCCGCGGCTATCGCTTTCGGGTCCTTTTCCGGCTTTGAAAGATTTATCGTGATATCAAGCTCGCCGAAGTCGGTTTGCGCTTTCCATTTAAGGTCGCGCTTTATGCGGTCGCGGCGGATATAGTTGCTGTCGCAGCTGAGCTTATAAAAGTAATCGGTCGCCTCTTTTTCGGAGCTTTCGTAAAGCTCATAAAACCTGTCTGTTACCTCCGAGGGCCGCGGCATCATAAGTCCCATAAGCTTTGTGTCGAATAAATCGCGCGCGGTGATACCGTCATCGATAATACCGCGCTCGACCGCGTAATCAAGTATTTCGTCAAGCGTTTCTTTAAGATCGACGCCGGCAAACTCTTCGTCGCACTCTATACCGTCAAGGCAGAGTGCTTCAAGCAGAAGATTTGTGACGAACACCTCGTCGCGGACGGGAAAGAGTCCAGCCTCCTTGCCGTAGCAAATTAGTTTTCTGATACTTTTTTCAATCATAACTTTCTCCGTATTGTATTTATAAATGTATTTGAGAAATGCCGCGGTGACGCGGCATTTCGGTTTAATTAGACTGTGCGGTTGTAGGCGTTTCCGCTTCAAATACCGGGTGGCAGGTGCGCGAATTGGGTATGCAAACCCAGGATCTGCCCGCGCTTACCTTAACGGCGTTGCCGTTTAAGTCGGTGATTTTTACAGGCGCCCTTTCGCCGCCCTTTTGCCATTTTATCTGCTGATAAGTACCGTTTGTGATATAATAACCGTTGCCGCCTTCAAGCGCCACCTTGCGGTGTACACCGTCGGGATAGGTGGTGATTGTTGTAAACAGGATAAATATGTTCTTTACATTTACGGTATTTTTGGTGACATAGTCTTTTAATGGGGCGCCGGATGAATACCTGGTATAAAGCCCGGTGGTTTTATTGTAGTTGAAAACCGTTTTCATTACGGGGAAGGGTATTTCGACCCGGTCGGCGCCGCCGTCGGTAAGCGTTACGGTTTCATCCTCCGCGGCAAAATTCTGCCAGGGGGAAGAAGTAAGCTCGCTTTTGAATTTGCCCGCAAGCGTGCTCCAAAGCTCGTTGCCGAAAACGTAGAGAGTGTGCTCTCTCGGAAGCCCGTTGCTTATGCGTTTTGTGCCGGGGCTTCCCGTATCTACGTTTATATCGTCAATGGCTTTAAGGTGAGCCGCGCAGTAGTTGGGATCCTGACCGCAATGAACGTATATCGCGTCATGACCGAGCGCCAGATCAACATAAGGATATCTCGCCGAACGTACGGAACCTATCTGACCTACGCTCTCAAAATCACTGAATACCGCCATAAGACGGGTAACGCCGCCCTCGACCTCTGTTTCATAGATGATATCGGCGTCGTTAAGCCCGGTCTGCACCGGCTGAGCCACCGATATATTGTTTACCATCACCGCCACGGGACGCCGCGTTGTGACCTCTTTTTTGGGACCGGACGTGCCGGTCAGCGGGTTTATATATGTAATCTCTTTTACTGGCTCGGGCTCCGGCCGGCTTTCGGCGTCGGAGATGGATTCCGATTCGGGTTCGGCTTCAACCGTACCCGGTCTCTTGAATAAATCACAGCCCGAAAGGGCGAGAATCAAACTTAAACATAAAACCGTTGATAAAACTTTTTTGAACATGTAAAGGACCTCCGTAACTGTCTTGAAACATTATAGTATTTTTTCTCCGCGACTTCAAGAGGAAAAAGCAATATTTGTGAAAAAAACAGTAACCGTATAGAAATGCTCAGTAATTTCGCTGTCAACTTGTCAAGATTTTTTCTTGACATCCGGCGCCGGCGGTGTTATAATGCGTGATGTAAAGAAAAAAACTTGACAGGCTGGAGGGCGCGCTATGGCAAAAGATTTATACGTCGGCGCTCTTCTGGATGTATACGGCGCATTTTTAAGCGAAAAACAGCGTGAGTTGATGTCGCATTATTATAATGACGATCTTTCGCTTGCCGAAATTGCCGAAAACGAGGGTACTACGCGCCAGGCGGTAAGCGATATTATCCGCCGCGGCGAGGCGCAGCTTAAAAGGTTTGAAGCGGAGTGCGGCTACGAGAAGAAAATATCCGCGCTTAAAAGCATTTGCGCTTCGGACATTGCGGACGGCGAAAAAATCAGGCGCATATCCGCTGTTTTAGAGGAAATCTGATTGTTTTTAACTGACGACGGGAGGTGGGAAGTATGGCGTTTTCAAGTCTTTCCGATAAGCTTACGGGTGTTTTCAAAAAACTGCGCAACAAAGGCAGACTTACCGAAAGCGACGTAAGAGAGGCGATGCGCGAAGTGCGTCTCAGCCTTCTCGAAGCCGACGTAAACTATAAGGTCGCAAAGGATTTTACCAATACTCTCACCGAAAAATGTATAGGCGAAAACGTTTTTGAAAGTCTTACCGCCGCGCAGAGCGTCGTTCGTATAGTGCGCGATGAGCTGACCGCTCTTATGGGCGGCGAAAACGCGCGGCTTAAAGTAGCGCCGAGGATACCCACCGTCATTATGATGTGCGGTCTTCAGGGCTCGGGTAAAACCACTCACAGCGCGAAGCTTGCAAAATATCTGAAATCGAAGGGCAACCGGCCTATGCTCGTTGCCTGCGATATATACCGTCCGGCGGCCATCGAGCAGTTAAAGGTGGTAGGCGCCGCGGTTGACGCTTACGTTTTTGAACGCGGCACGCAGCCGCCCGAGAAAACCGCGAAAGAGGCGGTGGCGTACGCGAGGGATTACGGTTACGATTACGTTATCCTCGATACCGCGGGACGTCTTCATATAGATACCGAGCTTATGGAGGAACTCGTCCGCATAACCAAAGCGGTCGAGGTTACCGACATACTGCTTGTGGTCGACGCAATGATAGGTCAGGACGCGGTAAACGTAGCAAAGGAATTTAACGACCTGCTTGAAATCGACGGCGTTATCCTCACCAAGCTTGACGGTGACACTCGCGGTGGCGCGGCGCTTTCGGTACGCGCGGTAACGGGCAAACCCATTATGTTCGCCGGCGTCGGTGAAAAGCTTGACGGACTTGAGGAGTTCCATCCCGACCGTATGGCGTCGCGTATACTCGGTATGGGCGATATGCTCTCGCTCATTGAAAAAGCGGAAACCCAGCTTGATGAAAAGAAGGCTGAGGAAGCGGCAAGGCGTATTCAGGAGAACAAGTTTGACCTGAACGACCTGCTCGATCAGTTTGCCCAGCTTAAAAAAATGGGCAGTATCAAAAATATTCTTTCAATGCTTCCGGGTATGGATAAGCAGCTTCGCAACGCCGATATAGATGAACGCCAGATGGACAGGGTAGAGGCGATAATCAAGTCGATGACGCAGAAGGAGCGTACGCACCCGGATATAATAAACGCTTCTCGCCGCAGGCGTATCGCGGCGGGCTGCGGGCAGACCGTGGAAGACGTAAACCGGCTTATGCGGCAGTACGATCAGATGAAGAAAATGTTTAAGCAGATGAGAAGCAAGGGCGGCAAGCGCCGTATGCTTCGCGGCTTTGACCCGAGCAGTTTAGGTTTTTAGGGTAACATTTTACCTTGAACATATAAATTTTAATTGGAGGTGCAAGAGTATGGCGGTTAAAATCAGACTTCGCAGAATTGGTGCAAAAAAAGCGCCCTTCTATCGCGTTGTCGTTGCCGATTCGAGATATCCGCGTGACGGACGTTTCATTGAAGAAATCGGTTACTATGACCCGACCAAAGAGCCGGCGCAGGTGAAAATCGACGCCGAAAAAGCTCAGCAGTGGATCAAAAACGGCGCTCAGCCTACCGATACGGTAAAAGCGCTTCTCAAAAAGAACGGCGTTCTTTGATAACGCGGTTCCTGATTCAGATGCACTTCCGCGCTTGCGCGGAAAAACGCGGCTGTTGCCGCAAGAATTAAAAGTTTTAAGTTTGGAGAAAATCTATTATGAGCGAACTTCTTATTGCGATCGCGTCCGGTCTTGTTGAGAATCCGGAAGCGGTAAACGTTACTGTTGACGAGCCCAACGAAGAGGGTATTATAGTATATCACCTTCGCGTGGCGCAGGACGATATGGGCAGAGTTATCGGCAAGCAGGGCAGAATAGCCAAGGCTATCCGCACGGTTATGCGTGCCGCCGCTAACCGCAACGACCAGAAAATCGCGGTTGACATTGACGAATAAAATAAGATTTCCCGGCGGAAATTCCCGCCGGAAGACCCCCTCCGCATACGAGGGGGTATTTTTTCCATTCAGGTGTTAGGCGGTGTGTTATGAAAAAAGAGTTTATAGAAGTCGGTAAAGCTGTAGGCACTCACGGTGTGCGCGGTATGGTGCGAATAATGCCGTGGGCGGATGACGGCGCGTTTTTATGCGGCTTTGATACGCTTTACACCGGCACCGAAAAGAAGCCGTTAAAAATTGAAAAAATACAGCCGCACGGCAATGTCGTTATTGCGAAGATAGAGGGCGTTGATACGATAGAGCAGGCGGAAAAGCTGCGAAACCGGGTGCTTTATATAAAGCGTGAAGACGCAGGTTTACCCGTTGACCGCTATTTTGTAAGCGAACTTATTGGGTGTGCGGTTAAGGACTTCGCCACCGGCGCCGCATACGGCGTGTTAAGCGATGTTTCAAAAACCGGCGCGAACGACGTGTGGCACATCAAAAACGGCGAAAAAGAATATCTTTTACCCGCGATAGACGAAGTGGTAAAGAACGTTGATATAGAAAAAGAGATAATCGAAATATGTCCGATGAAAGGTATATTTGACGATGAGGATTGATATAATGACGCTTTTCCCCGATATGTGCGAACGGGTCGTTTCCGAAAGCATAATCGGCAGGGCGCGCAAGGCGGGCAAGGTCAGTATAGTGATTACCGATATCCGCGATTTCGCCGGCAACAAGCATAACAAGGTCGATGATATGCCCTACGGCGGCGGAATGGGTATGATAATGGCGGCGGCGCCTATATATAACTGCTATAAAAGTCTTTACGGTGAGGATGAGCCGAAGCCGCACCTTATATATATGTCGCCCAAAGGCAAAACACTCACCCAAAAGCGGGTGGTCGAGCTTTCAAAGCTTGACAGAATCGTTATTCTCTGCGGACATTATGAAGGCGTTGACCAGCGCGTTATAGACGAAATAGTCGATGAAGAGATTTCGGTGGGCGATTACGTGCTTACCGGCGGGGAATTGCCTGCGCTGACACTCACCGACGCCGTTTGCAGAATGCTTGAAGGCGTGCTGGCGGATGATATTTGCTTCGAGGAGGAAAGCCATTTTGCCGGACTTCTCGAATACCCGCAGTACACAAGACCGGCGCAGTGGCTCGGCAGGGAAGTGCCCGAGGTTCTGCTTTCCGGCAATCATGCTGAAATAGAAAAATGGCGAAGGCTTCAGTCGCTTCTTGAAACCGGACGTCGCCGTAAGGATATGTTCCGTAAGCTTAAACTGTCCGAAGACGATCGAAAACTGCTGGACGGCGCGGAAAAGCGGTAACCTGCCAGATTTTTCCTTATCATTTTGACCAAAAGCGACAGTGTTTTTGCTCAAAAAATTGGATTAAATTTAGAACTTATTAACAAATCGTTGACAATCGCATTTAATATAGTATAATAAACGCAGAAGTTGAATATGTAGTATTTTTGCATTCGGTATGTTAAAGGAGTATGCTATATGTGCGTTAGAGATGTTGTTATACATAATCAGGTTGGACTGCATGCCCGCCCCGCGACTTTCTTCATCCAGAAGGCTAACGAATATAAATCTTCAATATGGGTGGAAAAGGATGAACGCAAGGTAAACGCCAAGAGCTTACTGGGTGTTTTATCACTCGGTATCGTCGGCGGAACGACGATAAGGATCATTGCCGACGGTATCGATGCCGAACAGGCGATCAACGGACTTGTCGCGTTGGTTGAATCCGGCTTTGCCGAGTAATTGATAGGAATAAAAATAAACGCCGTGCTTTCACACGGCAAAATATCCGGGTGTGGCGCAGCTGGTAGCGCGCTTGACTGGGGGTCAAGAGGCCGCAAGTTCAAGTCTTGTCACTCGGACCATGCTGAGTGTTCATAACGCAAGTGAGTTATGAACACTCAGTTTTTTCTATATATTCAACTTATCTGATATTCGTATGTAAGGGAGCAGGCTCGGTGAGTCTGCTCGTTTTTTGTCAGGCGGTCACGGTGTTGGGAAGATACTCTACCGCGACGCCTCGACGGGTATCGAGTTTGAGACGTTCGTTTTTCGGCCCCGCCGGGATCTCCAGCGCACCGATGAATTTGTAGTGAATGGTGATCTGCTGAGTACGGTTTTTACCGGTTCCCTCGATCCTGTGGACTTCGATCTTGTCGATCAACTCCCGCAGAAGCACGGGCGTCAGCGTCTGCATACGCATAAAGGTACGGATCGCGGCAAGGAAATGCTCTTTTTCGTGGCGGATGTCCTCTAAACCGAGGAGCTCCACCCGGTATTTCCTGATCTTGTCCTGCAATTCTCCGCGTTCGAGCTCATACTTCTGCGACATGTGCATATACCACTGCTCCGTGACCTTGCCGTTAACCATATTCTCATACAGTCCTTCGTAGAGCCGATCCACGTCTTTGCTGCGGACGATGGCTTTCTGAAGCGCCTCCTGTGTGGCTTTCTGTTTTGCGGCGATGCTGCTGTTCGTCTTGGCTTCAAGAATGCCTGCAAACTCCTCTTCGTCGTCCCGCAGAAAGTTGGTGAGCTTTTTCAATTCCATCAGCACCACCGTCTCAAGCGAATCGGCGCGGATATAATGCGTTCCCTCACAAGTGCCGCGACCGCTTTTGTAGTTGGAGCATTTGAAATGCTTGATGCTCGTGTTCGGATGGCAAACGTTGAACCACATCTTATGCCCGCAGTCCGCGCAATAGAGAATATCGCAAAACATATTCTTTTCCGCCAGTTTTTTGTTCGGCGCGCGGCGCTTCGTTTTGGCGACAAGCGCCTGCACCTGCTCAAAGGTGTCGCGGCTGATGATCGGCTCGTGGACGTCCTTGAATATCTTCCACTGGGACGGGTCGTTCTGGATGCGCGTCTTGTTCTTGAAAGACTTGGAATAGGATTTGAAGTTGATCACGTCTCCGCAGTATTCCTGCTGGGCAAGGATCTTGGCGACCGAGGATTTGCACCACTTGTACGGATTTTCCTGCGTTTTCTTGCCTCCGCGCGGTAAACCCTTGCTCTGCCAGTACGCCATCGGGACAAGTACCTGACGCTCCTGCAAAAGCCGGGCGATGGTCTCGTTGCCTTTTCCTTCAAGACACATACGGAAGATGTCACGGACGATCCCTGCCGCTTCCGGATCGATCACCCACTTTTTCTTGTTCAGCGGGTCTTTCATATAGCCGTAAGGCGGCGGTGCGAGCGGTTCTCCCATATTGCCTCTCAGCCGGTGAGACGTCTTGATCTTCTGCGAAATATCCCTTGCGTACATTTCGTTCATAACGTTTTTGAACGGCGCGATCTCGTTTTCTCCCTCCGCACTGTCCACCATATCGTTTACGGCGATAAAGCGGACGCCGTGTTCTGGAAAATAGCTGTCGAGGAACGAGCCGACCGCAACGTAGTCACGACCGAGCCGGGACAGGTCTTTGACCATCACGACGCTGACGAAGCCCATATCGATATCGTCGAGCATCGACTGGAAGCCCGGACGGTTGATATTCGTTCCCGTATAACCGTCGTCAAGGTAATATTTCGTGTTGGTGAAGCCGTATTCCTTTGCCTTTTGAGCGAGGTATTTCTTCTGGTTGGCGATGGAATTGCTTTCGCATTCCGTGCCGTCGTCACGCGACAGACGGCAGTACAGCGCAGTGATCCCTGCATTGTTTTTCTTTTTGTTCGACTGCATTAGTCCTCCTTTCCGGCAGTCGATACACATTCCGTGATCATTATACCACCTTTTTCGTCATTTGTCCAGTCTGCGAGGTCGTTTTTGATATACTTTTCGACCACTTCCGCAAGCGTATTTTTGAAGTTTTTGAAATCGAAGGGTCTGAATACCGAATCAACGATATATTTCACTCCGTTGACGGTATATTCATGTTCTCCCTGTCCGATCCCGACGATAAATCTGTCTTCTTTCATCTTTCAATTTCCTCCTTTTTCTTTCTTTTCGGTTTGATTTGTATTTCGGGTTCCTGTTCTTTTACCTTTTCCTTTGGATTCAGCAGGTTCGTAAAGAATTCTTTTACCTTCTCCGGGAAACGCTTCATCGCTTCCAGATACGGACGGCAGAAATCTTCAAGCCGTTTGATATAGTCCTGCAGACGTTCGATCTGCTTTTCAAGGCTGAACACCTTTGTCCACAGACGCTTGTTTTCGTCTTTAAGCTCGCGTATCTTGCCACGGCTTGAAATGCCCTCTTTGGCAAGCGACGTCAGCGTGTCGTAATCCTCCTTAGCCACGGTGTACTTGCCGGTGATGCCTTTCTTGCCCATATCGTCGATCTCCATAAAGGTCTTGTTCTCCGGGTGAATGGTATCATATACGACCTGCTCTTTTTCGATCTTCGCCTTGATCTCGTTCAACCGTTCGGTGTCCTTTTTGATTTGATAGTCGAGAGAGGAAAGATGCTCCGTCGTACTGCCGCGCTCGCCCCGCACGAAATCCTCAAATCCGGCGCCGCTCATGTGTTCAAAGAATCTGTCCTGCAAAAGACTGTACGACGTGACGAGCACCGGAGTACCGTCGGGATTCTTGACGGGCTCGCCGCGCTCATCGAGCTTTGGTGCAGACTTCCATTTCTTTGAATGGCTGATCTGCCAAATCGTCTCCTTTACCGTTCCGACGAGCTTCGGATCCTTGCACCGCTTCGTCCACAGTACCTTTTTCTCCACGACTGGGATCGCCACGATGTGCATATGATAGTGATACACCGGATAGCCGTAGTGCGCGGTCATCGCCTTATTCAGTTCGTCCGAGTGCATAACGGCGGAGATGATATTCTCCTCACCGAACTCGGCTGCGGCGAAACGGTATGCCTCCTCATAGAAGCGAACGGCGTAATCGTAACCGCCGTGTTCCTCGAAATACTGCGTGTTGATATCCACCACCATTTCGTC